>ERZ825159.69-NODE-69-length-141718-cov-10.503858_pt1 | contig 141718 bp, 103 predicted proteins | sample MGYA00519932_ERZ825159 | MGnify/ENA primary metagenome ERZ825159 (study PRJEB31778, sample SAMEA3449191) | human gut metagenome | biome: human gut; feature: human-associated habitat; material: faeces | place: United Kingdom | collected 2010/2012 ... | reverse complement strand
GGATACTGCGCCAGTGAGTCGGGGGAAAGTCGTAGTATGAGAAGGTTTCTTCGGCGCCTCCCTCCACCAGGGCCGCAGCCTTCTCCAGTTTAAGCTGTTTCAGCTTTTCGGTTACCATTCTGACTTTCACCCTCGCGGCCTCCCTGTCTTCCTGAGCATGGATAGCTTTCAGCATGACGGCCACTTTTCTGAACCTGGAAGCAGGTGTCAAACGAAAGTTCTGGTGACCCCCAAAACGAACGAAAATTGACCCCCTCTGTCCTGTCCCCATAGGGGGACGACGCGGGAATGCTTGGCTGAAGAACTCCGCAACTCCGCCTGGCTTTCTGCCCTTGGACTGAAAATTTAACTTTTATAGCTATAAAACCCGAGGGAAATGAGAAAAGAATTTGCCTTTTTTTCTTTTTTGGATACCGTCCCCTCTAGGAGAGGACGACCTCGCCTTTGCATTTGTTCAATGGGGACGACCCCATAAGCAGGGAAGAGGTCGATATGGCTTGGCTACTCCTTGTAATTGCAGGTTTTTTTGAAATTGGCTGGGCAGTAGAATTGAAGCTTTCCCATGGCTTTTCACGATTGGGCCCTACAATTCTCACTCTCTTCTTTTTAGTAAGCAGCTTTTTCCTCCTTGCCCGGGCCATGAAAACAATTCCGCTTGGTACGGCTTATGCCGTTTGGACAGGTATAGGAACGGTAGGAGCAGCCGTATTTGGAATAGTACTTTTTGGCGAAGCAGTTTCGGTATATCGAATTTGCTTTATAATCCTCATTCTAGTGGGTATCATTGGCTTAAAACTGGTGAGTTAATTGTCACAACCCCACCTCGCCAGCTCGGGGAGCTGGCGAGGTGGGGCTAATAAACGATCGTTTAGTGGGTCCATTGAGCGATCGCTTGACAGGCGTTTTTGCCACTCTTCTATATTCCCATAGATCTTCTTGTTTAAATTACTGATTGTGCCAGCGCTGACTCCCGCACCCCAAAGGGCTTCGGTGATGTCTTCAACTCTGCGTACGGAAACGCCGGCAAGATACATTTCCATCATTGCCTCTTCTAAAGGACTTTCCCTTCGTCTGTATCTTTCTATAATTGCTGTTTCAAAAGGTAAATTTCTGAGCCTGGGAATGTTCAGGGTTACTTTTCCGGAAGTCGTTTCAAAATTTCTCTTGTAAGATCCAGCTCTGGTGCTGGCACGTTCTGCATTGCGTTCATAGCGTTTTGCATGGCAGAGGCGATCAGCCTCCGCGTCGGGCAATTCGTTTAAAATATTCTCCAGATTTTTGCGGACATAGCCCGAGAGGTTGTTATGGAGGACTTCCTGGTTGATCTGGATGACCGGGGTTTTCTTTTGCTGGGGGGGCTTTGGTAGTAGACATGGCGTGGCTCTCCTGTCGGAAGTTCGCTGATGCACAAAAACTTTAACCGATTGGCGAGCCATTTGTATTTTTAAAAAGTGCGAAAGATTCTTTACACTACCTTCAAACGGAACAAAGGATGGTCGTATCAGAAATTCATTCCAAAACCTTGCACCTGGATCGAAAACGAAGATTTCCTCCTGTCCAGGACGCAAAAAGCCCCCTTCCCTTCCAGGTTTTCCGCCTGGCAGAAAAGAGGGCTTTCCTTTTTATGAATATGAAAGCTTACTTTTCGACAGCTCCGTCTTCCCTGGTCACCTGGCCTTCATTCTTCGCGACCTTGTCGCGGTGGGCCCGGCTCTGGGTGAGCTTGGCTCCGGCAGGCACGTCGGAAGTGACCCAGACGTTGCCGCCGATAACCGCGCCGTCTCCGACCCTAATGCGCCCGAGGATATTGGCGCCTGCGTAGACGGTCACATTATTGCCGAGAATGGGATGACGCGGAACGCCCTTGACCAGGGTGCCGTCGTCATTCTTGCGGAACGACAACGCGCCAAGGGTCACGCCCTGATAGAGACGGCAGTTGTCGCCGATAATACAGGTTTCGCCGATCACCACGCCGGTGCCGTGATCTATGAAGAAGTTCTCGCCGATGGAGGCGCCGGGATGGATGTCGATGCCTGTGCGCGAATGGGCCATTTCGTTGATGATGCGCGGGATAAGGGGCACATTGCACTCGTAGAGAACGTGGGCGATGCGGTGGTTAATAATGGCGTGCATGGAGGGGTAGCAGAAAATGGTCTCACCCGGGCTCGTGGCCGCGGGATCCCCGTCATAGGCCGCCTCGGCGTCGCCTACCAGCTGGCGGCGTATCTCGGGCAGCTGATCCATGAGCTGCAGGGCGCATTCCTTGCCGCGCTGCTCGCAGTCCGTGCAGAGGTCGTTGCCCTCGCAGGCGAAGCAGAAGCCGCGCTTTATCTGCTCGGCCAGCTTACGGTAAATACTGTCGAGGTTGGCGGACACGTGGTAGCCTATGGACTCACGCCAGATACGTGTGGATCCGTAGAAGCCGGGGAAAAGAGCCACCCTCAGGCGCTCCATGATTTCCTTGAGGCTTTCCAGCGAAGGCATGGGTTCGCCGTGGGCAGGATCATGCCAGACCGAGTTCAGCGATTCCGGCTCGCAGAGTTTCTTGCTCACCTCTCCGAGGCGGCGCATAGCGATAAAGTCATCTGAAAGTTCCATGGATTCCTTCCTCTGAAGAAGTACAGGATTATGCCCCTGCGGCAACGCATGTTCTTTTTAATAACACAGAGGAGGGAACCTGCAAAGAACGAAAGAACCCACAATACGCAATCCCGGAAGCCTTATTTTTTCTCCTCGATGTGAGCAGAGCGCCATTCGCTGGGCGTGCATCCAAACCACGCCCTGAAGGAGCGGGAGAAGGAATTCTGATTGTCAAAGCCGAGCAGGCAGCTTATCTGCGACAGATTCAGATTTTCGTTCAAAAGATATTCCCGGGCATGCAGCTTACGGCGTTTCGCGACCACCTTGTGAAAGGTGGTGCCCGAGGCGCTCAGCATGCGCTGGAACGTACGTTTGCCAAGGGCCATTTCAGAAGCCACTTCCCCGATGCCCGGCCTTCCGCCGGAGAGCAGGCGGTCCACAATCCAGCTCACCTGAGCGACGAAGCCCGAGCCTTCCACTTCCGGCTCGTGGCGCGTGAGCAGCTCGAAGAGTTCCTTGTTGTAGTCGACGAAAGGATAGTATGCGTTCTCACGGGAAAGGATGAGGGCGTTGCGCTTCGCGCCGCAGATCACGGGACAGCCGTAATACTTCTCCAGAAATTTCTCGCTGCCGGGCGCACGCCTCAGTTCCACGGACGACGGCGAGAGTTCCCGGCACGTTCCGCGCCTCAGCAGCAGAACCATAGCGTAGAAATCGGCGTCCACTATGACCGCGGGAACGTCTTCGCCCGTTTCCTCCGGCCTGGTGGCCCGCACCACGCAGGTCACAGCGCCGACATTCTCCTCAACGAGGATTTCCCTGGGCGCGGAAACAATGCGGAACCGCGAGATACGGCGCACAGCATCGATGAAGTCCCTGGCATGAATGGCCGAAGCCAGGGACGCCGGAATCAGGGCAAAGATGGGAGGCGTGTGCGCCGGCATGGCAAGCATGGCCGCAATTCTGAAGCCGATGCCGGGATCTCTGCTCAGTGCGGCAACGGCGTTCCAGATTGCAAAAAACTGTTTACCCGTCAGCATTTCTCCACGGCCGAGATCAATGGGAAGACCGGCCCGTACCGCGATCTCCTTCCGTGAAAGCCCCACCGCCTTAAGGGCGCTCCAGATAACATCAAGAATAAGATAACGTCCTTCTCCTCTTCTCATACCCTTTCTCCCGCTCCCGGGCATGAACCCTGCCTCTCACTTCCGGGACTTTCAGTGATTACTCTCCCTGTATAACATTTTTCGCATATCATAAAGTACCCGTTCGAACACAATGTTGCATGTTTTCAAGCATAGCAACTCATATCACACGCTGCGGCTTCCCGTCATCCCGGGGAAACGGGAAAAAAACCGGAACCGGAGCAGGAGTCCAAAAGAGCCTGCTCTCAGGAAACACGAATCACGGCCCATGGTGCGCCCCCACAGGAGCTGAAGCCGGAACCTTTCCCTTCTTTCCCCCGGCCGGTTTTACACCGCATCCGGGGCGGTCATCCCTCACGGAATCACGGCGTGCACTGGGCCGCGGGGACATACTGTCTTCCAAATCGGGGACACATGCCGGAAAAGAACCCGGGGCAGAGGCCTCCGGTGTCACGCAGGGTTCTCTGCCCCGGGACTCCTCTCCGGGGGAACAAAGGAGAGGAGAACGACGGGGAGGGAGAAAAAAATCAGTGCCGCGCGCGCCAGCTGGTCGGGGACATGCCCTCCCACTGTCTGAACGAACGCGAGAAGGAATTCTGATCGTCAAACCCCAGAAGGCAGCTTATCTCTGTCAGGCTGAGGGCCGGATCCCTCAGATATTCCCGCGCGAGGAGCCTCCGCTTCCCGGCGACAATTTTATGAAACGTGGTGCCTGCCGCGCTCAGCATGCGCTGAAAGGAGCGCCGTCCCATGCCCATTTCCGATGCCACCTCATCGAGGCTCGGGCGGCCGCCCGAGAGATGGCGCTCAACCATCCAGCCGACCTGGGTAAGAAAGGCTTCGCTCCTGCCGCTCGTGTAGGTGTTGCGGGTAAGGAGATCGAACAGCTCTTTGTTGTAGTCCGCGAACGGAGCGTACGCATCCTCGCGCGAGAAGGTGATGACGTCCAGGGGGGCTGAGCAGGTCACGGGACAGCCGTAATAGCTTTCATAAAACTTCTCGTTTCCCGGGGCGCGGCGAAGCGCCACGGCACGGGGATAGCATTCTCTGCCCGTGCCGCGGCGCAGGAGGAGGAGCATTGCGTAAAAAGAGGCGTCCACCAGGGAATCCGGGATTTCCGGGCCCGTTTCTTCGATGCAGTGAGGCTTCAGAGAAAAGATTACCCTGTCCCCGAGGTCTTCCACAAACATATCTTCGGGGGCACAGAGAGACTTGATGCGGGCGATGCGCTGGGCCGCGTCAACGAAGTTACCGGCGTGTATGGCTGACGCGAACGGGGCCGGCAGAAGCGCGTAGACGGCGGGATTGTCCGAGGGCTCGCCAGCCATCTTGCCGACGCGGAATCCGATGCCGAGATCCCCGCTCAGGCTGGATATGGCGTCCCAGATGGCGAAGAACTGCCTGCAGGTCACCATCTGCCCGGTAGCCACCTCGGCGGAGAGGCCGGCCTGCAGGGCAATGTCCCTGCGGGAAAGTCCAGCGGCCTGAAAAGCACGCCAGATGACATTATGAAAAGTATAACGCTGTCCTGTTCCGTTCCTGTTCATAGGAGAGCTCCCGTCCGCAGGAAAAAAATTTCCGTAACCCCTGCTCTGTTGCAAAAAAGATACGCTACATATCTTCAAAAGTTTATTCACTAAACGACAAATATTATTCAAAAGATGTATTTTTTTATACAAAAAAGGCAAAAAAAACGAAATCTGAACCGGAATGAGCCCATCCGGCACGGGTCTTGCCATGCCCGGCCCGTAAGGCTATGTTTACAGCATGATCGACTCTGAAATTTCCAGCAGACTTTCCGCCCCCTCCATCACGCCTCTGCCGGCGCCCGGGGGGAGCATTACCGATATATCCGCTCACGGAGCGTGGTTCGCGGAATACGCCGCGTACGAGCGTTCTCTCTGCGAACGCGATCCTTCCCCCATGTTTCTCAAGCTCAGGCACACTGAGCTCGTGACAGCAGTCGCCCGCGGGATCACGGAAAGCGAAGACTTTCCCCCGCCCATGGCCCGCGCCTGCCTCCTGGCCGCCCAGTACCACGATCTGGGGCGGTTCGAGCAGTACCGTCTCTTCGGTACGTTCCGCGACAGGGACTCCGTGAACCACGCCGAACTCAGCGCCTTTCTCATCGAAAAATACGGCCTTCTCACGAAAGAGGCCTATGTGGCCCGCGCCGTGCTTGGCGCCGTACGCCTGCATAACGTTTACCGCCTTCCCGAAGACCTTCCTTCCGACGTGCGCGTGGCCGCGCGCCTTGTGCGCGACGCGGACAAGCTCGATATCCTGCGTGTCATGGACGAGGAACTTTCCGGCAGCGGGGCCTGCCCCCGGACCGTCGTTCTGAACCAGCCCGACGATCCCTCACGCTTCTCGCAGAAAGTCATCGGCTGCGCCCTCAGGGGTGAAGTGGCCAGTTATGACGATCTCACGAGCGTGAACGATTTCCGGCTCCTGCTCGGCACCTGGATCTACGGTATGAACTTTGACGCCTCCAGGAAGCGCTTTGCCGGGGACGGACACGCGAAGCGCCTCGTCGCGGCCCTGCCCGAAAACGGTCCTTACGCCGAAGCCCGGGCCCGCGTGCTTCAGAGCATCGCGGAAGCCGGATAGCCGGACAAATTTCAGCTGCCCGGCATTAGCCTCCGGAGCGGCCCACGGAACGGCCATAACACCCGTTCCCATACAAGGAGAAACGCATGTTTCCTGCGCTTAAAATCGGAGAACTCACCGCCACGACGCCCATTGTTCAGGGCGGCATGGGCGTTGGTATATCCCTGTCCGGCCTGGCCTCGGCTGTGGCCAACGAAGGCGGCATCGGCGTTATAGCCGGCGCCATGATCGGCATGCTCGAGCCTGACGTGACCAAAGACCCGCTCGGCGCCAATATCCGCGCTCTGGCCCGCGAGATAAAGAAAGCCCGAGAAAAGACAAAAGGCATCATCGGCGTGAACATCATGGTCGCCCTGACGAGTTTCAGGGATCTGGTCCGCACGGCCATTGCGAACCGCGCCGACGTCATCTTCTCTGGTGCCGGCCTGCCCACGGATCTGCCCCGTCATCTTCTGGAACTCTGCGAAGAGAAGAAGGAAGAATTCAAGACAAAGCTCATCCCCATCGTGTCATCCGCCAGGGCCGCCTCCATTCTGGCCAAAAAGTGGATGCGCCATTTCAATTACGTGCCGGACGGCTTCGTGGTTGAAGGTCCCATGGCCGGCGGACACCTCGGCTTCAGGGAAAACGAAATCACGGATCAGTCCTTTTCCCTCGATAAGATTGTTCCGCCCATCGTGGAAGTGGCAAAAAAGCTCGAAGACGAATGCGACCACAATGTGCCTGTCATCGCCGGCGGCGGCGTGTTCACCGGCGCCGATATCCGCCGCATCCTGAACCTCGGCGCCTCAGGCGTGCAGATGGCCACCCGCTTCGTTGCCACTGAGGAATGCGACGCGGACGTGCGCTTCAAGGAAGCCTATATCAGCGCAAAGCCCGAGGACATCACCATCATCCACAGCCCGGTGGGCATGCCTGGACGGGCCATCGACAACGCCTTTATCGAAGCGGCCAGGGAAGGAAAGAAGAAACCCTTCAAGTGCACCTACCACTGCGTGAAGACCTGCGATCCGGAAAAATCGCCCTACTGCATCGCCCTGGCCCTTGTCAGCGCCATGCGGGGCAATCTGCGCACGGGTTTCGCCTTCTGCGGCTCCAACGCCTACCGCATCAATAAAATTACCACAGTGCATGAACTCATCGAGGAGCTCAGAAAAGAATACGAGGAAAGCGCTCCCAAAGAGTAAGCGCCTCTTCTCTTCCGCGTAAATGAAAAGAGCCTCCCGGATATTCTCCGGGAGGCTCTTTTTTCCGCCCGCGGCGCAGGCCGGGGCTTCTTATATTCCTGCTCTAATTGAGGAGACGGCTGCCGCCCTGATCGGGTTTGCTCTTGTCCTCAACGTCGACGCCGCTGGGCGCCTTAAACCTGAAGCTCGAAGAGGAAACATCGGCGTCAGGAATGAAAGACGTAAAACGCACGTCATTGCTGTTGCCGTAAAAGTCGATGATCTCGGCCCTCTGGATATATCCCTTGACCGGATCCACGTAGAGATCGGCCTGAATCATCTGGGGCGAGGGATTTTTGGGATAGAGGCGCAGGATCTGCAGGGCGCCCTGCGTGCCGCCGTCCTTCACGTCAAAATCCTTGGAAAGCAGGGCCTGCCCAGTAACGATCTGGATGAGGCTCCTGGAGTCGTCCACGAGGCTGTGGGGATAACGGTAAGCCACCTTTTCCTCGGGCAGGTAATCCCAGATTTCGTCCGCGGAAATAATAAGGCTCTCCGCGTGCGGCGCTCTGGTCTGCCAGTTCACGAGCAGGGGCTTTTTGAAGATAAGCGTGCCCTGGCGCTTTTCCTGCTGGCCGCTCTCGCGGTGTTTCAGGTACTGGGTGAACTCCGCCTGGAACGTATTGAGAGACGCGTAGCGGTCCCTGATGGTCGAGGCGATGTCCCCGGCCGCGGCAGGTGCCGCGTTTACGAGGGAAAGGCCCATGACAAGGGCCAGGAGAGGAAGAAGAATTCGGCGCATGATGAGCGCTCCTCCCTAACTAAACTGTTTGTGACGCCGTAAGGCCCGTCAGAAGCGGCGGGCCGGAAAAGCTAGTGCATGATAACGGGACGCGGCTTGCCCGCTCCCGGAGCGGGTCCCACCAGACCATCGCGGTCGAGCTGATCCATATAGCGGGCGGCCTTGTTGAAGCCGATGTTGAAGCGGCGCTGCAGGAGTGAGGTGGAAACATGCCCCTGCTCCTGGATAAACGAAAGGATCTCGCGGTACAGGGGATCGCTGTCGTCGATCTGCCTGCCGGACCCGGACAGGGAACCGTCACCCGCCTCATCCATGCCCCAGGTGGAGAAATCCACGCCGTACTCGGGCTTCGCCTGCTTCTTCCAGTAATCCACCACGGCCTGCACTTCCTCGTCCCGCAGGAAAGGACCGTGCAGGCGGGTAAGCTGGCCGCCGTTGGGATTGTAGAACATATCGCCGTTGCCGAGGAGCTTCTCAGCGCCGGAGGTGCCGAGCGTGGTCATGGAGTCCTGGCGCGAGGAGACGCGGAAGCAGATACGGCACGGGAAGTTGGCCTTGATGAGGCCCGTCACCACGTCCACGCTGGGACGCTGGGTGGCGATAATCATATGGATGCCGCAGGCGCGGGCCAGCTGCGCGAGACGGATGATGCAGGGCTCCACGTCCTTGCGGCACTGCAGCATGAGGTCAGCGAGCTCGTCGATGACGATGGCGATATAGGGCATGGGCTCGAGGTCCGCGAGATCCGGGGGAAGCTTGCCCTGCAGGGACGCGAGCCTCTGGTTGTAGCCCGTAATGTTCTTGGTGTTGAGCCTTGACATGCGCGTGTAGCGCTCGTCCATCTCGTGCACGGCCCAGTTGAGGGCGTTCTTGGCGTCCTGCACTTCCTTGACAACGGGATGAACGAGATGGCTCTCGTCCTCATACATCCCCATTTCCACGCGCTTCGGATCGACGAGGAGAAGCTTGAGTTCGTCAGGGGTCTTCTCGAGAAGAAGGCTCGTCAGCATGGCGTTGAGGCACACGGACTTGCCCTGACCCGTGGCGCCGGCCACAAGGAGGTGCGGCATTTTCGCGAGATCCGCGATGTACGGCCTGCCCGTGGTGTCCTTGCCTACGATGAGCGGCAGGGCCATTTTGCGGCTCGCCTCGCGGAAGGTCTCGGTGGAGGCTATCTCGCGGAAATTGACGATCTCGCGGTTGTGGTTGGGGATGACGATGCCGACTGTATCCGTGCCGGGCACGGGCGCCTGCACGAAGACCGAAACGGCCATGAGCGAGCGGGCAATGTCGTCAGCGTGGCGGTTGAAGACGCGCACGGAAACGCCGCGCGCCGGACGCACCATATACGTGGTGACCACGGGGCCCGGTGTCGCGTGCACGAGTTCGGCCTGAATATTGAAATCCCTGAGACAGCCCATGAGCGCCTGACCGCGCTCGGCGATATCCTCGGTGTTCGCGGCAGCGGAAGGCTGCGGCTGGCGCAGGAGCTCCAGAGGCGGAAATTTGTAACGTTTCGGCTTTGCCTGCTGCTTCGCCGGCTCCGGCTTTTTCGCAGGAGGCTCGACGCCGGCGGCCTCGAAAAGCGTACGGGGCTCGGGCTCCGTCTTCGGGAAGGAAACAGGTTCGGGTTCCGCAGCCGGAGCCGGCTGCAGAACGGGCTGCATGTCTTCTTCAGGCTCTGCTTCAGGTTCAGGCGCGGGTTCCGCGCTGAGGCGCACGGCGGCCTTCGCCGGGGCGGCTCCGGCTTCTTCATCCTCCCCGTCCCCCGGAGAAAAGGCTGACTCCGGATGAAGCTTGGCGTACTCCTCGGCGAAGGAGCGGTCCATGGGAACGCCTCCGTCATCCGCAGCGAAGGGAATATCCTCGTCGTCAATACGCAGGCCCTTCCTGCCCGGCCTGCGAGCCGCTTTTTTCCCTGCCGCAGGAGCCTGGTCTGAGGGGGCCGTGTCGACGTCCGGCATCGGTTCGCGGGCGGAACGGATATTCCCGAGCGCTGAGGCCGCCCTGCTCATCAGGGAGAGGGCCGCGAGACCCGTCTGCCGGACCAGGGCGAAAGGGCGGCTCCGGCCCTCATAACGCCTGTCCATATCCTCGTCGGCTTCGAGATCGCTGTCTCCTGCGGAAGGAGCGGAAGCCCCCTTCTTCCCGGAAGCGGGATGGTGCTTCGCGTAGTCAGCCGCCATGCTGGAGCAGCGGTTTCCCGCCTCCTGGCAGACTTTCTTCCAGGAAAGCCCGAAACACATCTGCATGCCCACGAGAAAGGCGAGGATCCACAGCAGGGTCGAACCGAAAGGCGAGAGAAAGAGCGTGAGATAGTGGGTCAGGCCCCACCCCGCCACGCCGCCTCCCCGGAGATCCCCCACAGGGATATCCCAGGAAGCGCAGACGGCGAGCAGACAGAGAGAAAGCAGCGTGAACCCGATCCAGCGGATCCACGTGATATGAAACCCTCGGGAGATGAAGGAAACGCCGACACCGCCCAGGGCAAGGGGCAGAAAGAAGGACGCGGAACCGAAAATATCGTTCAGGAGCCCTGCCGTGTACGCGCCGAAAAGACCAGCCTTGTTCACGATGGCGGGATCGCCGCTCACCGCGTGATTGAGGCTCGGGTCAGCGGGATCGTACGTGAAGAGGCTCAACAGGATCAGCAGTGTCCAGAACAGGAGGAAAAGCCCGAAGACTTCCCTCCCGAATCCGGCGGATCCTTCTCTGCTCCCGTCGAACATACTATTCGCGGCCCAGGTATTCCTTCGTGCCGGTGTTGACCTTCACGCGATCACCCACGTTGACGAAGATCGGAACCTGGATCACGGCGCCGGACTCGAGAGTGGCGGCCTTGGTCACGTTGCTCACGGTGTCGCCCTTGGCGCCGGGTTCGGTGTCGGTCACCTCAAGCACAACGGACATGGGGATGTCGATGTCGAGAGGACGTCCCTGGTAGAGCATGACGCGGCATTCCTGGCCGTCCTTGAGGAAATCGGACTTGCCGGCGGTGGAGGCAGCGGGCATCTGAATCTGCTCGTAGGTGGTCATATCCATGAAGACCAGATCCTCGCCGTCCTTGTACAGGTACTGCATATCGCGGGTCTCGATATCAGGTTTGCCGACCTTGTCGCCGGAGCGGAAGGTGATGGCCTCGACGCGGCCGGTCAGAATGTTGCGCAGCTTCGTGCGCACCATGGCGCCGCCCTTGCCGGGCTTGAAGTGCTGGAATTCGATGATTTCGTAGGGAGTGCCCTCGACCTCAATCTTGAGGCCTTTGCGGAAATCGGTGGTAGAATACATGCCTGGTTCCTCCAGAAAAAAATTTCCCCCTGCCAACAGCGGGGGGCCCGTGACAAATTGAGTTAATTAATTTAACGGAAAGCAAGACACTGTCAAGCCAGATAACCCGGAGGATACCATGCAGGAACCTGAACTCATCCTTGAAGCCACGGCCTATACCATAGACCAGCTCATTCACAGAAATGTCCCGCAGATAGCCCTCGCCGGCCGCTCCAACGTGGGAAAGTCCTCCCTCATCAACGCGCTCGCGAGACGGCGCGCCCTCGCGAAGGTCAGCGCCACCCCCGGCAAAACGCGCTCCGTCAACTATTACCGCGTGAGCCCCTACGACTTCTGTCTTGTGGATCTGCCGGGCTACGGCTACGCCAGAGCCGGCCACGCCGAGCGCGAGGAATGGGCCAGGCTTCTCGAGCGTTACCTGAAGGAATGCCAGCAGCTCCGCTCCCTCATTCTGCTCATCGATTCGCGTCTCGAGCCCCAGAAGCTTGACCTGCAGCTCGCTGGCTACGCGAAGAGCATCGGACTGCACATCCTGCCCGTACTCACCAAGGCGGACAAATGCCGCCAGCGCGACATCTCCCTGCGTCAGAACGAGTGGGAGAAAATTCTGGGCGTGAGGCCTCTGCCCACCTCGTCAGCAAAGAAGACGGGCCTCAGAAACCTCTGGCGGGCCATACTCCGGGAGATGGACATCGCCGTCGATGACGGGAACACGCCTGAGCCGGAGAAGGTTCTTCCCGGGGACAGTGAAAACTAGCGCGCTCACCCGGTAAAAGCACCCCAGAGGCGCCTCCTTTCCGGAGAAGGCGCCTTTTTCTATTCCGTCTGCTCTTTTCCGCGGCTCCCGTCCGTGCCGAGCTTGTGCGACGGCGGCTCCACGTGCACGGTGACGCGGCCGAGCACGGGAAGCGCCTCCCTGAGCTCCTGCTCAAGGTGCACGGTTTCCTCGTGCACGGCGCCCACGCTGAGAATGCCTTCCATGGCGCAGTGGAAACTGATGCTGACCCCGACCTTGGGCTGCATGTAGAACTTGAAGTTATGCGGTTTCGAGACAAGAGGATGCGCGGCCGTAACCTGCTGCACCTGTTCCCAGGCGAGGCGGGCCAGCGGATTTTCCTCAGGCGTATAGGCGCACGAGGGCAGTTCCTCCACCATGGGCTCAATGTGCGTGACGATCTCAAGGCCGGGGATGCGCCTGCGCACCGCGGACTCATAATTGCGGGCCCGCTCGTACGCCACGCTGAAAGATGTCCGGCTGTCGAACTCGAGGATGACCTCGACGCGCAGCCCTCCGTCTGACAGAGTCAGCGTATGAAAATCGTGCGCCGAGAGGCCCTGATCCTGCGCAAGGCGCAGCATGATGTCGATGGGGCTTTCGCCCTCCCGGGAAACGTAGCAGGGATCCACATGTACGGTCACATCCGCGCCGGGCAGGATGGCGCACACGGAACTCTCCACGTCATGGGCGATGCGGTGCCCCTCGCAGACACGCATCTGCGGATCCACGCCCACGCAGAGGTCCACGAAATAGTGGGGACCGGCGGAGCGCATCCTGAGACGCCCCACGGAATTGACGCCGCGCACGAGCTGAACCTTCTCCTCGATGCTCTTCTCCACCTCTTCCGAGCCGGAGTCCATGAGGTAATCGACCGCGCTGCGGCACATGGTCAGGCTGACCTTGAAGATGATGACGGCCACGATAAGGGCGGCCACGGTATCGGCCTGGTTCACAATGTGCCTGACCTGGGGCGGAAGATTCAGGAAATCCGCGAGCCACACGGCGAGAACGCCCACGAAGACCGTAGCCGAAGCCAGGATATCCGTGGCGAAATGCAGGGCGTCAGCCGCGAGCGCCTGGCTGTTGGCCTGCTTCGCGGCCTTCCTCAGCACGCGTACGCGGTTGATGTCAACAGCCATGGACACGGCCATGACCGCGACGCCCCAGAGCGAGGGCATGACAGGCGAGGAATGACTCAGAAGGCGGTTCGTGCCTTCAAAACCGACATAAATACAAACCACGAAGAGCAGTATGGTCTCGCCGAGAGCCGACAGGTTCTCCACCTTGCCGTGGCCATAGGGATGGCGCCTGTCCGCGGGCATGGAGGAAATGCGGATGGCGTAGAAGGTCATGATGGCCGCCAGAAGGTCAAGGCCGCTGTGCAGGGCCTCGGACAAAATGGCCAGCGAGTTGGTATACAGGCCGATGACCAGCTTGAAAGAGGTCAGGAAAACGGCCGCCAGAAGGCTCATGAGAGCGGCCCGCTTCTTGAGTTTTTCGATATCCGCGGCCTGCGCGTCATCTGCCATGGTAACTTCCTCCGGAGATGCCGCCCCCCTTCCCGGTGAAGGAAGACAACACCGTCAAAAAAAGAGGGAGAACGTATCGATCCTCCCCCGATCCTGTCCTGTGATGAGCTGAAGCTTTTCTGCCGGGTTATGCCAGCTGCAGCCCCGGCAGGCTCAGAGATCTTCAGGGTATCACTATTCCCGCTCCCCAACAATCCCACAGGCCATTGACATCCCGGTCATTCTGCCTGTGGTTTTCTGACTGATTTTCCCATCAGGGGGATCCCCCCTGGAGCTGTCTGCTATCTCTGCGCAGGAAATGCGCAGAGTTCCCGGCCGGCTTCCGTTTCCGGGAGCCGGCCGGGTGGGATACTTCCACTGTCTGATTCCCAGAACCTGCCCGTACCCCTGGCAGGCGTAAAAAAGCAGGCCGGAAAGGGAAGTTTCCCTATCCGGCCTGCCTGCAGTGTATATCAGGATTTCAGAAGCGGCCTAGAGCCACTTGAACCAGTCGTGCCAGGATCCCTCGCGGGCCTGACGGCGCTGCTCGTTTTCCTGCACGGTGTACTCGTGATAGGCGGCAGCGGACTTCGTCCTGGCGTGTTCGGCCACATCAGGCACATCGGCGTAATTCTTGGCGATGTACTCATAACGGCGCCAGGCGGAACCGTACTTTTCCATGTGCCAGAACATGTCGGCGATGTAGAGCTCATGCTCGGCCATGTTCTTGCGGCAGATGCCGATATTCTTCTTCGCGCCCTCGGCGTACGGCGTGCCGGGATACTGCTGGATCACCCGCTCGAAGTACGAAACGGCCTCGTCGAGCTCCGTGGTGGGACGGTCGATGGACTGGAACTGCTTCATGAGCGACATGCCGATCTGGTAAAGCACGTAGGGGATGGCCTTGTGGCGGGGGTGGAAGGACTCGAAGTCCTTGTAGTTCTCCGCGGCCAGCGCGTATTCCTCGTCGAGGTAATAGGCGTCACCCAGGGAAAGCTCGGCGTCCACCGTGTAGGGGCTGAAGGGATAGGCGTCCTTCAGCTTGTTGTAAAGCTGCACGGCGCGGACGTAATTGTGATCGGCCATGGCGTCGTTGGCGGCCTCAAAGATTTCCTGGGCCGTGTCCTCGGCCGGCGGCAGGTAGATCATATCGATGATGCCGCAGCCGGAGGCAGTGACCAGGGTGACCGCCAGAAGAAGATTGCGAAGCAGATGTTTAGGCATGGAGTTCGTCCAGCAGTAAGGAAGCCGCGTGAGCGGCTGTTGCGCCATCGCCGGCGGCAGTCACCACCTGACGGCATAATTTGGAGCGTATGTCGCCGGCCGCGAAAATGCCGGGCACGGTCGTCCTCATCTCCGTATCGGTGACGAGGAAGCCGCCCTTGTCGCGCTGGCAGGCTTCGGGCAGACAGTCAGAGTTGGGGATATTGCCGACGAAGATGAAGATGCCGTCAACGTCGATGTCACGCTTCTCACCGGTGGTCACGCTGCGCACGGTAACGGACTTCAGGTTGTCGTCACCGTTCAGACTGTCCACCACACTGGAGAGCACGAGCTCGATATTGCCTGTCTCCCTGACCCTCTTCTCGTGGATCGCGGCGCCCCTGAAGGCGTCGCGCCTGTGAATGAGGTAGACCCTGGAACAGATTCTCGCAAGATAAAGAGATTCTTCCAGAGCCGAATTGCCGCCGCCGACAACGGCCACGGGCATGCCGCGGAAAAAGTTGCCGTCACAGACGGCACAGTAGGAAACACCATGACCCAGCAGCCTGTCCTCATCCTTCACGCCGAGCCTGCGGTGCGTGGCGCCTGAGGCGGCGATGACCGTTCTGGCGTTAATGTCGCCGTCAGAGGTCTTCAGGGTGAAGTTTCCGGCGCTTCCCGTCACGGCGGTGACGGTCGCTGTGGAGCGGTCCACCGGCTGCCCCTCGAGATGGGCGGCGAAGGCGTCAGCGAGCTCCCAGCCCTTTACTCCCTTCGGAAAGCCAGGATAATTCTCCAGGCTGTCCGTCAGAAGAACCTGGCCGCCGGGAGTCAGCTTCTCAAAAAGGATAACAGAGCGTCCGGAGCGGACGAGATACAGGGCCGCGGTGATACCCGCGGGCCCTGCACCTATGACAGCTGCGTCATAGATTTTCATATTAGAAAGCCTTGGAATCGATGAGCTGCCTGAGCTGATCCTTGGGCATGGAGCCGGTATGCTGCTCAACGGCGTTGCCATCCTTGAAGATGATCAGCGTGGGGATAGCGCGGATACCGAATCTGGCCGGAGTGGCGGGATTCTCGTCCACGTTCATCTTGAAGACCTTCAGCTTGCCGGCGTATTCCTCGGCGCACTCGTCGACGATGGGACCCATGGCCCTGCAGGGTCCGCACCAGGGAGCCCAGAAGTCGACCATAACGGGAAGATCGGATTTCAGGACAGAAGCCTCGAAAGTGGAATCGCTAACTTGTTCAGCCATATCGTTCTCCTTTTCCAGGGAGGGCCCCGGACGGTTGGAATTTTTTCGCTCTTTGTAAATAGGTACGCCCCTTGTCTCTGTCAAGGCAAGCCGAATCAGAGCGGGACGTGCAGATAATCGTCGGGAATGGGCCTGCCGCGCGGGATGGTCTCCATGGAAAGGTCATGGCAGAAGCCCTCGCTGGCGTAAAGCCAGCCCGCGTAGGCTATCATGGCAGCGTTGTCAGTGCAGAGGGAGAGCGGCGGCATAAACGCCTTTCCCCCTGCTCTCTCCATGAGTTCCGTGACGCGTTCCCTGAGAAGGCTGTTGGCCGCGACACCGCCGGCCATGATCAGGTTCCTCACGCCGGGGTAGCGCTTCATGGCCCGCCGTACCTTGGCAAGCAGCGTGTCCACCACGGCCAGGTTGAAGGAGGCGCAGAGGTCGCAGAGACCCTGCGGCGCGTCGTCCGGATTCTGCAGGGGATGCGGCCAGGGCTCATCGGCAAAGTGCTCCTTCACGTACAGGGACACAGCCGTCTTGAGGCCGCTGAAACTGAAATCGAGATTGTCGTTGTCGAGATAGGGACGGGGGAAAAGCTTCGTGTCCGCCCTGCCCCTGCGGGCCAGGGTGTCGAGAAGGCGCCCGCCGGGATAGGCCAGGCCGAGGATCTTCCCGGTCTTGTCGAAGGCCTCGCCGGCCGCGTCATCGATGGTGTGCCCGAGCTGGAGAGCCTTCACCGCGCTCCCGAAATAGTAAATATTCGTGTGGCCGCCGGAGACAAGAAGCCCCAGCGCGGGAAATTCAAGCTTTTCTGAAAGTCCGGCTGCGAGCAGATGCCCCATGAGATGGTTCACGCCCAGAAGGCGCGCGCCCGTGCCGAGGCAGAGCCCCTTGGCGAAGGCCGTGCCCACAAGGAGGCTCCCTAAGAGGCCGGGCCCCCTCGAGACGGCCACAACGTCGATATCAGCGGGCCGCGTTCCTGTCCTGCGCATGAGTTCGTCAAAGAGCGGGCCGATGAACCGGCAGTGCTCACGGCTCGCGAGCTCAGGCACCACGCCGCCGAAAAGGGCGTGCATATCCGCCTGGCTCGCCAGCACGGCGTCAGAGAGGACGCCGTCCCGTACCAGGGCCAGCGCCGTCTCGTCGCAGGAACTTTCTATGCCAAGAACCAGCATCTGCCGCCTGCCGCCCTACCCGTTGTTCTCCGCGTAAATGCGGTTAACGGCCTCGACGTCCTTCTTCGAACCGATGAAGAGAGGCGTGCGGCAGTGAAGCGCGGTGGGCTGCTTCTCCAGAATGCGCATGTGGCCGTCGCTCGCCGCGCCGCCGGCCTGCTCGCACAGGAAGGACAGGGGATTGGCCTCGCACATGAGGCGCAGCTTGCCTTCGGGGCGATCCTTGTATTCGGGATACATGTAGAGGCCGCCGTAGATGAGCGTGCGGTGGAAATCGGCCACGAGAGAGCCCACATAGCGGGAGGAGTAATTGCTACCCTTGCTGGATTTGGCCGTGTGGAAATACTCCACGGCATCGTAGGCGGCCTTGCCCCACTTCTGACGGTATCCCTCGTTGCAGGAATAGATGTAGCCCTGCTCGGGGATGCGCATGTTGGGATGGGAGAGAAGGAACTCGCCCACGCCGGGGTCAAGGGTGAAGCCGTGCACGCCGCTGCCCGTGGAGAGCACGAGCATGCAGGAGGGACCGTAGAGGAAGTAGCCTGCGGCCACCTGCTCGACGCCCCTCCTGAGCACTTCTTCAAGCTTTACTTCACCTGTGCTGCCCTCGGGGCGGCGGTAGATGGAGAAGATGGTGCCGATGTTCACGTTGACGTCCATGTTGGAGGAACCGTCAAGCGGATCGAAGATCATGATGTAGTTGCCGCGCTTGAACTCGGAACCCACGCGTATGAGATCGGGGTTTTCCTCGCTGGACATGGCGCACACGGCTCCCGAGCGCGTCATCCTGTAGATCAGGATGCTGTTGGCGAGATCGTCGATCTTCTGCTGGCTCTCGCCCTGCACGTTGACCACGCCGGTGCCGCCCAGGATATCGAGCAGGCCGGCCTTGGCGATGCGGCGGGCTATGGTTTTGCCTGAGATGATCAGATCGTACAGAAGACCGGTGAATTCACCGGTGGCATGGGGGGACTGTTTCTGATGGTACAGAAGGAACTCGGTAACAGTGACGTCGGCCATATGAGCACCTCTCTCAGCGGGCCGCCGCCCGGTGGGCGGCGGCCGTTCTCGTATAGTATGAAACGCTGCTACTTGCGGGGGCCGAAGGGACTCGGGCGGCCGCCGGGCAGGGTGTTGGCGTTTTCCTGGCTCTGACCGGAAGTCTGGCTTCCCTCAGAGGATGTGGAGGATGAAGCGGCGGGAGCCTTCTGCTCCTGCTTCTCTGCCGGAGCGGCCTTCTTCGGGCCGAAGGGGCTCGGGCGTCCGTCAGGCAGCGTGCTGCGCGGTTCGACGGCAGGCGCGGCGGCGGGAGTTTCCTCAGCCGCGGGCTTGCCGGAAGAGGCCTGCCCGGAGGGCTTGTTCTCAGCTCCGGCGGCCTTTCTGGGACCGAAGGGACTGGGCTGGCTGGCCTGGGCCGCGTCCTTCTGATCCTGCTGGGCGTCGACGGAATCGATGGCCTCGGCGAGGGCGGCTTCACGCAGGAGGCGCTGATGCTGGGCTATGGCCCTGCGGCGCTCCTCGATCATCTTCTTGCGCTGGGCCATGGCGGCCTCGTACTGGGCCTTGCGCTGGGCCATCATGGCTTCATACTGCTGGCGCTGGGCTTCCATCTGCTTCTGCTGTTCCGCCTGGGCGGCCTCGGCTGCGGCTTCGTTCTTCTCTTCCTCAGTGGGCTGGATGAGGCCCGCCACGCCGAGGTCCTTCGATCTGGGCTGCTGCGGCGGAGGAGCCATCTTCTCATGCTTCGGGAAGTAGGCGAGACCCTGGGCCGTCTTGCCGTCGCCGTCCGGGAAGGAACCGGAATCAACCACGCCGAAAATAAGCGGAACGTTGCCAAGCCAGCGGACCTGGTAGGCGAAGGTGCCTGAGGCATTGGAACAGGTGCCGTACGTGGCCTTGGCCGCGTGCTCGTTCCAGTCCACGCCGGCGAGCGGCGTGGACGCGAAGGCATAGCGTCCGGGCCAGAGCAGGGCCTGGGGCGAAAGCACCACGATGTCGTTCGGGGTGTTCACGCTCTTCGCGAGGTGTTCCATATTGAAGTAGGCCACGACGCAGCCGAGGAAGTCGATGCCGTCATAAAGCGGCATGGCCACCATGACTTCGGGACCTTCGGGCGTCTGCTGCACGTCGCAGCGCAGGGCGCGGGTGCTCTGTTTCTTGTCCTCGTAAAGGATGGAGTTGAAGTCGAGCTGTTTCGGGGTTTTGCCAGGCACGGTCTCCTGGCCGAGAATGGAGCCGTCGGACTTGACGCCGGCGAAACCGTCAACCCAGGGAACTTCCTTGAAGAAGTTGTCCATCCACGCGCGCGTCGGCGGCTTGTCCGCGTTGGCCATGAGGCGCTCCAGCCTGTGAAGCTGGGTGTCAATGCCCATCATACCCTTCGTGAAGATCTGGTCGCGCTCGGTGAGCTCACCCTTATCATCGTAGTTGATGGAGGCCGGCTGGCTGACGTATTCGTACCAGAAGCCCTTCGTTCCTTTCCACACGTTCTTGACGGGCTGATACCGGGAACATCCGGCTCCCATGACCAGAGCGGCCACAAGGCAGGAAACGCACAGCCCCTGTTTGAAATGTATTGGCAAAATCAAGCTCCCTTAGCTGCGGGCCCTTGCGTCACAGCGTCTGGCAAGGGCATCAATCAGGCTGATCATTTTCGGGTCAGGGTCGTTTTTCGTTTCCGGCGTCACAGTCTCATCGTTCTGGGGCTGGCGGCCGGCCTGCGAGGCCTGCTTCAGCCGCTTCAGTTCGGCGACGCGCTTCTCGTCGGCCTCTCGGTCAGCGGGGGCGGCGGAGGCGGCGAGCTCACTGTAGATGGCCAGGGCCGTATCGTAGTCACCCTGCTCCGCCAGAACATCGGCATAGGAACGCGTGCGGAGAGAGGAAGCTCCCCCGGCCGGCGCGGCCTCGTCCATATCCTCGTCTTCAACCAGTTCTTCAGGTTCTTCCCCTGCCCCGCTCTCAGATCCGGAGGCAGTTTCAGATTTCTCACTGTCAGCGCTTTCGGGTTCCCCGGCGCCGGCGGCTTCAGTCCCGGGAGCGGAAACAGGCTCCGGGGCGGCTTCTGCCGCGGATACCGGTTCAGCGGCATCCGCGCCGGGAGCGGGTTCTGTCCCTTCGGGTTCCCATTCCGGGCGCGCGGCTGTCTCTTCCTCCGGCACGATCGCGGAGTCCCCGGCCATGTCCTGCTCCAGGCTTTCCAGACCGCGGGCGAAAATCTCCGAGAAGGAGACACCGGGCCTGGCGAACGAAATTCTGAGAAGGCGCAGGGCCAGGGAGGCGTCCGTGCGGCCGTCAGCGCTGGTGCTGGCCGACCACGCGGACCAGAATTCCTGGTAGCGCGTCAGGAGCGAGGCGAGAATCCTCACCTGGCGCTGGCATTCCGCGTCCATGCCGAGACGGCTCAGGACGGAGATATAGAAGAGCCTCGCCTCGAGGAACTCCTCGTGACGGGAAACCCCCTCGGCGAGCACGCGGCGGGCTTCCTCGAGCTCCCCTTCCTTTTCCAGCATTTTTGCAAGGGGAAAGAAAATCTTCGAGTTCGGCTCGAGGTCGAGGACTTCCTTATACCATTCAATCTTTTCAGTCATGGGAACTTGCTCCGGATTTGGGCGCGGCATCAAAGAGATACAGGATCTCATTGTCGCGCAGGTAGTGTAAGCGCTGGCGGATCATTTTCTCAACGTATTTCTGGTCGGTCTGCAGAAGCCGGATTTCACGGCTCAGGCTGAGATTCTCCGCGTCCAGGGCGGCATCCTGCCGCTGGATTTCAGCGTACTCGGAGCGCAGATCGCTATAATCCACAAGTCCCGTGGGACCCCAGATCATGCGGTACAGGAGCACGAGGTTGCACACGCTGAACGAACAGAGAAGAAAGACACGCCAGAACATGTTTACTGCAGTACCTGTTTGCGGCTCGCGCTGAGCGGGCCATCCGCGTCAAATTCGGAGAGGATCCGGGCCGTTACCGACTCAAGCCTCTCAACCTTGCTTTCATCCAGGGACAGGGTTTCGACCCGGTCCATGTACTTCTTCAGAAAATCCAGTTCCCCGCGCAGAACAGTATCCAGACCGCGGGAGTGGAAGTCCTCCTCCATATCCAGAATAGTCGTCAGGCAGTTCTTCAGCCTCGCGCGCAGAAGAATACTCTGTTCCATTAATTCAACCCGGTACCGTTCCCCCCGCCGTCTGTTTCGCCGGCGTGGATTTCCCTGAACGCAAAGATGAACTTGCGGCAGTAGTTATAGCACGAATAGAGGGCCATGAACATGCTGAGATACAGGAAGATGAGGCCGATGAGATGCAGGTTGATTCCGAAGAAGGGGTAATTCAGAATGAGCGGGATGATGGCGCAGATCTGAAGCACGGTCTTGAGCTTGCCGTACCTGTCCGCGGCCATGACAATGCCCTCGTCAATGGCGATGGCCCTGAGTCCCGTGATGATGAGCTCCCGGCAGACAATGATCAGCACGACCCACGCCGGCGCCCATCCCAGATTCACCAGCATAATCAGAACGGAGCAGATGAGTACCTTGTCCGCAAGCGGATCCAGAAATTTGCCCATGTTGGTGACGAGATGGCGGCTTCTTGCGATATGCCCGTCAAACCAGTCCGTAAGAGCTGCCGCGATGAACGCGAGGGCGGCGAGAAAGCAGGTTATCTTGCAGGGGAAATATAAGAGAATAACGACGATGGGCACCAGGAGGATGCGCAGGAGCGTGATTTTGGTGGCGAGGGTGATCATGGACGCGGTACTCCCATTAAGGTTTTCGGCGGACTCTATCACAAAACACCTGCAGAGAAAAGAAAAAAACACGGAGCAGTCCCGCCGGGCGTGACAGAAAGGAGGCGCACGGAATGAGCCCCTCCGGATAAGGGAAAGGCCGCCGCGGCAGGCCGGAAACGCAAAAAGGGGATCTTCCTTTTTCAGGAAAATCCCCTTCTCTGGCAAAACGGAAACGCTTACTTCTTTTCGCGGGCCACGGCCGCGTTGACGATATTGTTGGCCACATTGAGGAATGCGGTCTTGGCGGGGCTTTCGCCGTCAGTCTCGACAACCGGCACGCCGTTATCGGCAGCGACCACGGTCTTCGGGTCAAGCGGAATGGCGCCGAGGAAGTTGAGATGCTCGGCCTTTGCGAGCTTCTCGCCGCCGCCCTTCTTGAAGATGTCGATCTCCTGTCCGCAGTGCGGGCAGATGAGGCCGCTCATGTTCTCGATGACGCCGAGGCAGGGAGCCTTGGTGACCTGGATGAAATTGATGCACTTTCTCACGTCCGCGAGGGAGATTTCCTGCGGGGTGGTCACGACCACGCATTCGGCGTCCGGAATGCTCTGCAGAATGGTCAGATGCTCGTCGCCGGTTCCTGGCGGGGAGTCGATGACCAGGAAGTCAAGCGGACCCCAGGCCACGTCGCCGATGAACTGGCGGATGGCGCCGGCGACCTTGGGACCACGCCAGATGATGGCCTGATCCTTGTCCTGCAGGAGCGTGTCCATGGACACAACGCCGATTTTGCCGGCGTACATGGCAGGGAGAAGCTGCTGCTTCTCGTTGACTTCAATGGTTGCCTTCTGAATACCGAGCAGATTGGGCACGCTCGGGCCGTGAACGTCCACATCAAGGATGCCAACCTTGTAGCCAAGCTGGGACATGGCGCAGGCAATATTGACAGCGACGGAGCTCTTGCCGACGCCGCCTTTGCCGCTCATGACGAAAATCTTGTGCTTGATGTGGGAAAGAGTAGCGGCGATTTCCTTGTCCTGCTGGGCGATGAGCTCGCTCGGGCAGGTTCCGGACCCCTTGGAATGACAGGAGCCGGCGGAGCCGCAAGTTGAACAGTTCGACATCTGTTTTTCCCCAGTCTCCTTCCCCCTTTCAGGAGGAAGAGCACTGTTTTTGAGTTACGCACGGAAGGCGCGTTACGGACGCCAGCCGTGATTGCCTACCAAATCCACGAATACAGCCGGACCGCAGTCCCTGCTGTACGCGGAGCTGCCCTTGCGGACGACGCACTGAAGCCGCTGGCAGCCAGGACGCTCTCCAACAGGAATAAGCATGATTCCCTTTTCGTCAAGCTGTTCCACCAGCGGAGCGGGGACTTCCGGGCCGCCGGCCGTGACAATGATACGGTCGTACGGCGCGGCCTCGGGCACACCGAGGGTGCCGTCCCTGAGGTACATCCTTATCGTTCCGGGATGGAGGAAGTCCAGGACGCGGGCCGCGCTCTCATAGAGCCCGGGCAGACGCTCCACCGTATACACTGAGCAGCCCATGGCCGCAAGAACAGCAGTCTGGTACCCTGAGCCCGTACCGATCTCCAGAACCCGCATCCCCTTCTCCAGCCTGAGGAGCTCCGTCATGCGCGCCACGGTGTAGGGGTGCGAGATGGTCTGCCCGAAGCCTATGGGCAGGGTGCAGTCATCATACGCGTGTCCGGCCAGGGCCTCGTCCACAAAAAGGTGCCGCGGCAGGCGGTCCATGACGGCAAGCACGCGCTGATCCGTGATGCCGCGCTTCCCGAGGTCCTGCACCATCCTGTGCCTGAGTCTGTAGGGATCGATGCGGCGTATGCGCTCAGCGAGCGTCAGTTTTCTCTCGTTCTCCCTCATGCCGCGTCCCCCGGAAAAAATTCACGGGCGCCGTTTCAGGCGTCCCACGCGCAGAAGGTAGAGATTTTCCGGCTCCCTGTCCACAGGATAAGCCCGCCCCCGGAGCGCGTCCTGACGGAACGCGTGCCATAACGGCGCCGGCCCGCGCGGCCCATCCCGGACCGGCTGCCTCCCGCTCCCGTCAGGTATCATGCTGAACTTATTGGTTTTTATTAGCAAAAGACTGTCCCCGGCGCTTGTTTTTTTCTTCTCCTGTGAGAGAAAAAAAGAACCGCCGGGAAAAAGCTCCCGGCCCTTTCACGATCTTGATTATCGCATCACCCTGTGCAAAAATTCCACTTCCTCTGCGTCAGTCAGCAGACCGCCCGGGCTTCCGCCACCCCGCCCTTTCAGCGGATCCGGATCCGGGTACCACATTCATAAGGAGCTTCCATGCGTAGACGCCTCTTGCCGAACCTGCTCATCGCCCTCATCGTCATCATCCTTGCCGGCGGAGCCTACACTTTTCTCAAGGATATGGACGGTCCCACTGTGACCATCTCGCCAAAGACCGACCGCATATCGCCGATGACGCAGCTGACCATAGGCATGGAAGACAAATCCGGCATCAGGGAACTGGAGCTCGGCATCCGCAAGGATAACGAGGTCAAGCGTTTCTTCCGCAAGCATTACGATGAGTACGTCAACTACCGCGAGGAAGTGGTGCCGCTCAGGGAAGCCAATCTCACCGACGGCGCCTTCGAGCTCGTCATCAAGGTAACCGACGCCTCCATGGCCGGCTTCGGGCACGGCAACACGCATACCGAGAGCCTGCCCATGCGTCTTGACGCGCAGCCCCCGCGCCTTTCCATCAAGACCCTGCCGCCCAACGTCCGCCGCGGCGGCGCCGCCGTGGTGCGCTTCACCGCTGACGAGGAAGTGACCAACTGCGGCGTCCTCATCAACAACTGGTTCGTGCCCGCCTATCTGCAGAAGGACGGCTCCTGGGTGTGCCTCTACCCCTACCCCTATGCCATGACGCCGCAGGACTACAAAAACAGCGTCCAGATCACGGCCACGGATCTCGCGGGCAACAAGACAACCAGCCACCTCACGGTGCTGGCCTATGACCGCCGCTTCCGCAATGACAAGCTGACCATTTCCGACAGCTTCCTGCAGCAGGTGCAGAGCAAGCTCGGCAATCTCGCGCCCAACGCGCCGGATCCGCTCCAGTGCTACCTGACCATCAACACGCAGGTCCGCGCCCAGAATATCGCCAAGCTCCAGACCCTTTCCCACGAATCGGCCAGCGCCATGCTCTTTGACGGCGTCTTCATCCATATGCCCCGCGCTGCCACCCGCGCCAACTTCGCGGATCACCGCACCCTCATTTATCAGAACCAGGTCGTCGGTGAGGCCTACCACCTCGGCCTTGACCTCGCCTCCGTGCGCAACGCCGAAATCCCGGCTGCCAACAGCGGCAAGGTCGTCTTCACGGGTGACATGGGCGTCTACGGCAACCTCTGTCTCATTGACCACGGGCTCGGCCTCTTCTCCCTGTACGCGCACATGAACGACTTCACGGTCAAACCCGGCGACCTCGTCAAGAAGGGCGATCTCATCGGGCATACCGACTCCACGGGCCTGGCCTTCGGCGACCACCTGCACTTCGGCATCATCGTGGGCGGCCTCGAGGTGACACCCATTGAATGGCTCGATCCCAAGTGGGTCAGGAATATCGTCAACAATATCAACGGCACAGTCCCCGCCAGATAGCTTCAGAGAACAGACTTCTCCCAGCCCGCGTCCCGGAACACTCTTCCGGACGCGGGCTTTTTTATGGTTCCGGCATGGAGGGCGAAGCCGCGGAAACAGCCTGAAGAAAAAGGCTCAGAGCGCGGGAACTGCCGGCATGCCTCCCCGTAATTTTTTACAGAGTATGCGTGTGTCCGTACGCGCGCGGAGTGCCGGACACAAACGCCATCCCTGCCATCCTGATAACTGACAGCCGGGGCTGCAGATAACAGACAGGGCCCGTCTTTTTTCTGCAGGCTTTGTGAAAATCAGGAAACCGCTGCGCACCTGAAGGGACGCACTGCGGCGTGGGAGACCGGAACGCCGGCCGGAACTCCCCCTGCCCATTTTTACCTGGCAGCAAAACGGGGCATGATAAAAAAACGGCGCCCCGGCAGTGACGTTTTTCCGGAATACAGCCGGAAACAGCCTTCCGGTTCCCCTGATGACGATGGAAGCGCGGGCCATTTTCTGATGCCCCGCCGGGAAAACATTTTTTGCCGCCCCACGGAAGACGCGGGCACACCGTACCGGCCTTCCTGCCCGCGGTGGCAGGGTGCGCGGGCATCCGCGTACCGGTCAGGGGAGAAAAAAGTTTGTCTATCGCCGCCAATCGTGTAAAATGATGGCACTTTTTCACAGGCTAAAGACGCCCGTACAGGGAAGGGGCGTCTTCCGGCCGTGGCAGCCTGTCCTTTTTTCTGCCGCGGGTTCCCTTCACCGTGCGCTCGGGATCAGGCTCTGCACCACGGTCTCCTTCTTACTGAAGCGCGCGAAAGGGAACCCCGAAGGACCACATGATCAACGGCAGAAAATCAGGCCGCAGCAGAGGCCGGCGGAAGATCTGCTGCGGGGCCGCGGCTCTCGCGTCCTGCCTCCCTCTCTGCCTGTCTGCGGCAGAGGCTGAGGATTTCAAAGAAGTCCACGCTCCCCTGACCATCAGCGGGGCGGCACACAACTCAGTGACGGCGCTTTTTGCCGTTCAGGGTAATAAGCAGAAAACCGGCAGCGCGCTCCTCCGTGGTACCCTCCCAGAAATCGGGGGCACCATTGAGAACGGTTCATCTTATAATTCCGGCGGTGCGTATTCCCTCAATCAGCCCTATTCCATCAAAGAAAAAAGCACGTTTAAAAACAACGCAGCGGCGAAGAATGGCGGCGCTCTGTACGTTGGGCCCAAAGGCTGTATCATTGGCGGAGAGTCCCTGACATTCATCGGCAACCACGCTGCTCTGGACGGAGGTGCTGCATACCTGGAATCATCAGAATCATCAGGAAGTAACTCTTTTGGCTCCGGTGCTGTTTTCACGGAAAACACCAGCAAGGGCTGCGGAGGCGCTCTCTACATCTCAGACGGAACAAAGCTCACAATTACAGGAAGCGCGTCATTCACGGGCAATACGGCCGGGGACAGGGGCGGAGCCATCTATAACGCCGGAAACCTCCTACTCGACACCACGGGCGGGGACATTACCTTCGAAAACAACAGCGCCGGAGGGAGCGCCAACGATATCCATCTCGGCCAGAGCCAGACTAACGCCCCGCTCATTACCATCACAGGTACGCACAGCGTCATCCTGAAAGGCGGCCTGACCATGGACGACACGTGGTATGACGCGGGCTCTTTTGACGGTATAACGCCTTCAGTCGACGATCTTGCCGGCCACACGCTCATCACTGTCAGCAAGGAAAATCTCCAGGGGAACCTTTCCCTGGGCGGCAGTCTCACAAGCGGCAGGTACAACAAGCTTCTTTTCGCGGGCGGCACGACGGATATCGAAAAATCCTTTACCCTCTCGGAGGGCAGCCGCCTCGTGCTCTACAGCGGAACCCTGAACGTGGGCGGGGACTTCACGGCCCAGACGGGTACTGAGACAGTGGCCGTCCGGAAGGAAATCTCCGTCAGCGGAAAAACCACCCTGCCTGAAGACTTCGGCGCATTATTCGCCGATACCGACATGCTGGCGAATGAACTGACCGGCCTGGGGAATGAACCTGTCCCCCAGCCGGACAGGGACAGCGTCATCCTGCACGCCCGCGGCGGCATCGCCTCCTCTGACGGACCGGACGGCACCCTCGGCGTGCGCAATTATACGCTGAAGATCTCCGGCTCCGGCGAAAACAGCAGCGGCAGAATCGCCATGCAGAACGGCGCCCTCGAAATCAGCGGCGTCGCCATGGCCATCCCCTCCCTTGAAGCCGTTGAAGAGAACAACGTTGTTTCCATCGTGGACGGCAGCGCCGTGACCATGGGTTCTCTCACAGCCGGCGCCGGCACAACCATTCTCGTGGGAAACGAAACCTCGTCCGGCTCCCTCACTGTCGGAAAACTCACTCTCGGCGGCGGCGTTCTGACCTGCGATCCCGACTTCTCGTCCGGCGGCACCCCCTCCACGGGCGAGCTCAGCTTCGTCTCCGGCGTGGACGGCACCCTCAACGCCGGCCGGAACAGTATCGTGGGACTCGGAAGCGGCAGTCTCGCGGCCGCGCAGAAAGGCCTCGCTGACTGGGAGACCAGGACCGGCGGGAGCTTTGGCGGCAGCGTGAAGGCCGTTCTCGGCATTTCCTCCCCGCAGACACTCACCTCTGCGGGCGCCATCAACGTGGACGGCTCCTTTACGTCCTCTTCCGCCCCGGCCGTATCCGGCGGCGAAGCGCGCTTCGCCGGAGACTCTCTCCTCATCACCGACGCCTCCACGGAGCGGGACGGCAGCGCGGCTCTCTCGGGCACGGGCAGCTCCGGCAGCAGCCTGACTGTTGAATCCGGGGCGAAGCTCTACATCAGCGGCGGCAGGGACGGCGATACCCTGACAGTCACATCGGCGTTCCCTGACACAAACGTGGCCTCTGACGCCTGGAAAGGAGCCAATCTCACTCTGGACTCCGCCCTCCTCACAGTCACTTCCGCGGAAACACAGGGTGACAGCTACGTGGTCAGGCTCAGGGCGGCGGATACGCCTCTGCCTGATCCCGCGAAGGACACGGCGAAAGACGGCATCGACACAGAATCCCCCTATCCCGGCGTCCGGTTCATCTCCCGCGCCTACAGCCGTGCCTACGGCGCTCCGGGGAACGCCACTGTGGAAGGCGCAGAGCGCCTGCCCGTTCTCGGCTCCGTGCCCCAGCTCACCCTCGCCGCAAACCGCGCGGCGGGCTCAGCCGTAACGGAACGCACGTCCCTCGCTTCACCGGGCGGGGATATCTCCTCCATGACCGCGCTCTCTCCCGACAGCCGCAGAACCTGGTCCCTGTGGGTCCTGCCTCTTTACCAGAGCATAAATCATTACGGGCTCGACGCGGGCAGCCTGGATGCGGATACGTCCGGTTCCCTCGGCGGCATCACCGTGGGCGCTGACTGCACGTTCGACAGCACACTGAGGCTCGGCGCGGACCTTTCCGTGGGCGGCGGCTGGGCCGAGGGCAGCGGTGACTTCAACAGGACCACGAACAATATGAACTTCTGGGGCGCCGGCATCTACGGCGGCTGGACCAGGGGCGCATTCGGGCTCAGCGCCGACGTGCACTTCACGTCGAGCTTCAACAGCCTGAAGCAGGAGCTTCCCTCCGCCATGCGCATGGCGGATCTTGAGGCCGATATCACGGCCAGGGCGCTTTCAGCCGGAATCCGGGCCGAATACCGCCTCAGAGCGGGAAACGTCACGGTCATCCCGCACGCCGGCGTGCGCTACACAAACCTCACCGTGGACGGGTACGACGCCGATTCCGGAGGGACTGTCCTCGAGGGCGACGGCTTCAGCCAGGATCTCGTGTTCTTCCCGGCGGGCATCGCCCTTGAGATGCCCCTGGAAACGGAGAGCGGCTGGCGCTTCCTGCCCAGGGCCGACTTCGCCGTGGTCCCCGCAGCCGGTGATATCCGGGCCCGCGAGGACGTGCGCTGGACCGGACTCGGGAAAAGCTACAGCGTGTCCACCCAGGACATGGATCAGGTGAGCTACACGGCCCAGGCCGGGATCGAATGCGGGAAGGACAATTTCAGCGTGAGCGTGAACTACGCCCTCCAGGCCGGCTTCACTACCGAGGGACACTCGGTCTTCGCCGAACTGCGCTGGGAATTCTGATCCCATATCCCCCCGTGCCTCTCCTGGGCACGCGGAAAAATGACAAAAAGAGGGCGGCTTCCCGTTATGGGAAACCGCCCTCTTCATGATCCGTATCAGGAAATTTTAATTCTGCTTCGGGCCGCTGTCCGCCTGATCCGTTCTGACCTCGGCGCCGGCCGGAGTCTTGGACTCGACTTCGGGGGCCACGGGCTGGCCGCCGTCAGCGATGCGCTTCAGGAACTTGTCGCGGCAGTCATAGCTGCAGAAGTGATACACCTTGTCGCCGTCGCGCACGGTAATGCTGTCTTCGACGGACACGTAGGTTCCGCACTGGGGATCCTTCACCATCTCGCCGGACGCAACCTTCTTCGCGATATCCTTCTCGTCCTGCTTCTCGTTCTTCTTGCGCTTCTTGAGAATGTCATTGGCGAAAAGACGATAAAGAATATAGGCGGCAACGGCGATAACTATCCACTTAATCATGCGCGACTCCTTGCAGAAATAAGGCCGGGTCCGGTTCTGAACCCTCCGTCTGCCATGTTAGCACGGGAAGGCCTGACTCGTCATTGAAAAATTTTATCGTCTTCCAGACGCCATTTAAGCCGGGAAAGCAGTCTTTCCGCGCGCACGCCGCCAATCCGGATATCCGGCGCGATGTCGAGAAGCGGCACAAGCCAGAAGGCGCGGCGGGAAAGACGGGGATGCGGCAGCACACACACGGGGTCGTCAGAGACTACGTCATCGAAGAGCAGCATGTCGATGTCGATGGCGCGGGGGCCGAAGCGCAGGGCGGGGTCCGGGCTGCGCACGCGGCCGAGAAGGGTCTCTATGCCGAGGAAGCGCTTCATGAGCTCCACGGGGGTGATATCCCCGCTGACGCGCAGCATGAGGACGCGGTTCAGAAACCAGGGCTGATCCGCGTAATCCTGCGGCTCGGTACGGTAGACGGGAGAAAGGGCCGACACCACGGTTCCCGGCAGGCGGCTCAGTACGTCCAGAGCGGAAAGAAGGCGGTCCGCGGCATCCGGAGAATTGGATCCGAGGCCGACGTACACAGTATGAATGGTTTCCATGCCGGCCTCTATAGTAAGCCTGGCCGCTTCTGTAAAGCCCGGGAACAGGCAGGAGGCCGGTTTCCCCCCGCCCGTTGCAAATATGTCACGCCTCCCCTCTCAGGAAAAAAGCCCTCCGGCGAAGCCCGGGAAGAAAGTTTCACCCGGCCGGCTGACCGCCGCGGCACTCCTGCGCCATAGAGGCGCTCCGGGAAGGGGACGACATCTTCATGTGTGACGGCCGTGGAGGTTCTGCAGGCGTTTTTCTGCGGAATCTTCATGCAAAGGTTTAAAAACATATCTGTCATCTTTTCATCTGCCTGATAAAAAGACATGCTAAAACAGTCCGTTCTGCCCGGGCGCCCGCTTTTCCCGGCGTGGCAGGCCATGCCGGAGAACCTGAAAGCGCGGTGCGGGCATCTTCAGGCATTCCTTTTCTTCCCGCCCCGGCCGGGCAGCATGCTCCGCGCCCGGCAGCCGGGCCCCGCTGGCCATGCAGGGAGTCTGACGTTCTTCCCCCTCCGCCGGGGATTTTACCCGGTACGGATCCGAATTTTCCCGCGTCCTCCCAGTTGCCCGCTTCCGCTCCGTGGTCTACTCTTCACTCAGGCGCCGTATGACGCCGGGAGGAGGCACACATGCCAGCCAAAGTGCTGCCGCCAGCGGACAGGCTCAGGGATCTTGCCCGGGAATGGTCGGATGGTCTGCTCGCCGAACGCGGGCTCTCGCGCGCCACGCACGACTCCTACAGCCGCGATGTGGGCGTCTTTCTCAGTTTTCTGAAGAAACTTTACGGCACTGGCCCCTGCTGTCCGGGGCCTTCCGATATGGATCTTTTCCTGGCGGAGCAGAGAAGCCGGGGGCTGCAGAGCCGCTCCCTCGCGCACTGTCTCTCCTCCGTCCGCTCTTTCTTCCGCTTTCTCATGGACAGAGGCGCGGCCGATACCAATCCAGCGGCTGACGAGGAAAATCCGAAGCTGCCCATGCGCCTTCCCAACTTCCTCACCAGGGAAGAGATGGACCGGGTGCTGAAGGCTCCCTCCCCTGACACGCCCTCCGGGCGCAGGGACAGGGCCGTGCTCGGACTCCTTTACGCCGCTGGCCTGCGTGTCTCAGAGCTCTGCGGCATGCAGACGGATGACTTCGACCAGGCGCGGGGCGTTGTCCGGGTCATGGGCAAGGGCCGCAAGCAGCGCTACGTGCCCGTGCACGCGGCCATGCGCGAGGAGCTCATCTCCTACCTCGCCAAAACGCGTCCCTGCTTCTCCCCGAAAACGGACAGCCTCTTCGTGAGCCGCCGCGGCCTGCCCCTCACCCGCCAGTACGTCTGGAAAATGGTCAGGAAAGCCGCTCTCCTGGCAGGCATCACGCACAGGGTCTCCCCCCACACGTTCCGCCACAGCTTCGCCACCCATCTTCTGGAAGGCGGCGCGGATCTGCGCAGCGTGCAGATGCTGCTCGGGCACGCTGACATCGCGGCCACCGAAATCTACACCCATGTGCAGGCTGGACGCCTCATGGACATTCACCACAGATTCCACCCAAGGAGCCGGGCTTGAGCATACACGATTACGAGAAGAAGGCGGATCAGGTTTCCATACCCACGGCCACGCTGATCACCTGCCACAGCAACGCGGACTTCGACGCCCTCGCAGCCATGTGCGCAGCGGCCCTCATTTACGGTCCCTGTGACGTCCTCTTTCCCGGTACGCAGGAGGCGAATCTCCAGACCTTCTACCAGGAGCTGAAGGAACGTCCCGGCGCCGCGCCGGGCTGCACCTTCCTCGATGACCGCGTCCCGGACTTTTCAAAATACGGCCGGCTTGTGGCCGTGGACACGCGCCGCCGCTCAAGGCTGCGTCATGTCTGGCCTCTCCTTGACAATCCCGGCACACGCATCGAGGTCTGGGATCACCACCCTGAGACGAGCGACGACGTGCACGCCCATGTCTGCCACGCCGAAATCTGCGGCGCCGTCACCACGCTGCTCATTGAGGAGATACAGAAGCGGAACATCGCTGTCCCGAGGGAGACAGCTACCGTCCTCGGGCTCGGCATCTATTCGGACACGGGTTCCTTCTCCTTCTCTTCGGTCACCCAGAGGGACTTCGCGGCCGCGGGCTGGCTTCTCGGACGCGGCATGGACATCAACATCATTTCCGAAAAGACGGCCTTCTCCATGACGAAGGAGCACATCCGCGCCCTGAACGCCCTCCTCGAGTCCGCGCAGACCTACCACATCAACGGCGTGGACGTGGTGCTCGCCGAGGCGACCCTGGACTCCTACCTGGACGATTTCGCCTTCCTCGCCCACAAGATGATGGAGATGGAGAAATTCGACATCCTCTTCGCCATTGGCCGCATGGACGACCGCATCCAGATCGTGGCGCGCTCCCGCTCCCACGCGGTCAACGTGGGAGCCGTGTGTTCGGCTTTCGGCGGCGGAGGCCACGCTTACGCCGCCAGCGCCAGCGTGCGCGACAAGACGCTCTCCGAGGTACGCGACGGAATCCTCACTCAGCTCTACCTCCAGGAAGAAGGCGAAAAAACGGCCAGGGATTACATGTCCCAGCCGGCCATCGGTATCGAGGAGGGACACACCATAGCCGAGGCGGACGAGCTCATGCTCCATTTCGGGCTCAAGACCATGCCCGTCTTCGCGCCCATGACCCGGCGCTGCACGGGCCTCATCGACAGCCAGATCACCCAGAAGGCCATCTCCCACGGCCTTGCCGGCGCCCCGCTCACGGACTACATGCGCCGCAACCTGAAGACCCTGCCCGTCACCGCCACACTGAGGGACATCACCACCGTCATCGTGGGAGCGCGCCAGCGCCTCGTGCCCATTGTCTCCGGCGGCAGCAGCGTGGTGGGCGTTGTCTCACGCACGGACCTCATCAATATCTTCGCCCAGGAACCCGGCCGCATGAACCCGACAGACCGCGCGCCGAAGTCCAGGAACATGGGCAGGACCATGCGCGACCGCCTGCCGAAGGACGTCCTCGACATTCTGGAAAAGGCAGGAGCTCTCGGCCGCAGCCGGCAGACGCCGGTCTACGTCGTGGGCGGCTTCGTGCGCGACCTGCTTCTGAAAACGCCCAACCACGACATCGACCTTGTGGTGGAAGGCGACGGCATCGGCTTCGCCAGGGCCTTCGCCGGCGTCCTCGGCGGCCGCGTGCGCGTGCACAAAAAATTCCTCACCAGCGTGGTCATCTTCCCCGGAGCCGGCGGAAAGGAGGAGCGTGTGGACGTGGCCACGGCCCGCCTCGAGTACTATGAGTCGCCGGCGGCCCTGCCCACGGTGGAGCACTCCAGCATCAAGATGGATCTCTACCGCCGCGACTTCACCATCAACGCCCTGGCCATACGGCTCGACTGCGAGCCCATGGGCGAGATCGTCGACTTCTTCGGCGGCCAGAAGGACATCCGGGACCGCGTGATCCGGGTTCTGCACACCCTGAGCTTCGTGGAGGATCCCACGCGCTGTCTGCGCGCCGTGCGCTTCGAGCAGCGCTATCACTTCCGCATCGGCCCAGCCACGGAAAAGCTTATCAAGAACGACGTGTCCCTGAAGCTTCTGGACAAACTGTCTCCCTCGCGCCTCTTCAACGAGTTCGAGCACATCTGCGCCGAGGAAACGGCCATCCTCTGCATACGCCGCCTGCATGAGCTCGGTATCCTGCAGGCCATCCACCCGCAGCTCAGCATCAACCCGGACAGGAAGGAGATGCTCATCCGCACGGCGAAGGTCATGGCCTGGTACCGCCTCCTCTACATCGACGAGGAAATGCGCCCCTGGCTCGTCTACTTCCTCGTGCTCTGCTCGAGCCTCACCTATGCCGTAACCCTCGAGGTTTTCAGGCGCCTCGGCATACCCCCGGCGCTCAAAAACGAGGTGCTCGGATGCAGGGAAAAAGCGCGGAGCCTGCGCTCTTCCCTGAAACGTCTCACCGCCACACCCGGCTTTAGGGTGAGCGCCCTCTGCGCCATGCTGCGCCCCCTGCCCGTGGAATTCGTGCTCTACCTCATGGCCGATATGGAAGTGCCGGAGACGCGCCGCGCCCTCTCGCGCTACATCACGGTCTGGAGAACGGAAAAGCCGGGCGTCGACGGCAGTGATCTGAAGAAGCTCGGGCTCGCCCCGGGTCCCGCTTACGGCGTCATCCTGCAGCGGCTTCTCGAGGCAAAGCTCGACGGCACGGCGGCCAGTCCGGAAGAGCAGCTCTCCCTGGCCAGGGAGCTCACAGGCCAGGCCATGGACGGCAGGCTTGAGATTCCTGCAGACAGGATGCCGAAGAGTCTCAGGAAAGCGGAAGATGGTGACAAAAAGCAGGCGTAAAACTTGCCCAATGCGCCTCTTAGGCGTACTCTCAGCAGGCTAATAATGGCGGGTTGTGCCCGCTTCCGCTTTTTTCATGCGGAACTTTAGAGATTTTCGGGAATTTTCAGGAGGAAGGCTGGCAATGGAAAGACAACTCTGGGCGCCCTGGAGAATCAGCTACATCCTCGGCCCCAAGCCGGATGAATGCGTTTTCTGCATTCCCGATACAGAGGAAGAGGATGAGGAGCGGCTCATTCTGCACCGCGGGAAAAACTGCTTCGTGATCATGAACAAGTACCCCTACAACAACGGGCACATCATGGTCTGTCCCTACAGGCACGTCATGGATCTCGGTGACCTTGACGCGGACACCATTCACGAAATCATGGACTACCTGCAGTTCTGCACGAAAGTCCTCAAGGCAAATTTCCACTGCCCCGGCATCAACATCGGCCTGAACATGGGCGAGGCGGCAGGCGCCGGCATACGCGAGCACCTGCATTTCCATCTCGTCCCGCGCTGGAACGGCGATTCCTCCTTCCTTGCCGTCATGGATGGCGTACGGACCATGCCTCAGTACCTGAGCGACACGTACGCGGCTTTAAAGCCATACTTTAAAAACGCTCCCACGCACCGTTAGGAGGCACCCCCCATGCGCTACGTTAAGGTTCTCATTCTGGCCCTTTTCTTCTTTCTGTGCCTGGTTTTCCTTTTCCAGAATCAGAACGTGCTCTCCCAGAAACTCACGCTCGAGCTGAACCTCCTGGCCATTCCCAAGATGACCTCCATCGAGCTTCCCTTCTACTTCATCATCCTGGTGTCCTTCCTGGCCGGCTGCGTCATGGCCCTCCTGCTCCTGCTCTGGGACAGGATGCGCCTTTCCGCGCACATCCTGCAGCAGACCTGGCGCATCAGCAACCTTGAAAACGAGAACCACAAGCTCGTTGAAGATATGGGCAAGCTGGCCAACGCCGACGAGGACGACCGTCCCAGCATGTTCGCCCGCATCAAGGCCCAGTATCTGAAGGCCCGCGAAGACCGCAAGGCGAAGAAGGGACACAGGGCCGCTGCAAAGGCCACTCAGGAAGCGGGTGCCCCGGCTGACAGCGCTCCCTCGGACAGCTCCTTCGAGCAGGAAAACCCGCAGCAGCGCTAGGCTGAGATCCGGATATCCGATAATACCAGCGGCGGCCGGCTCTTGCCGGCCGCCGCTTCTCAGTTTTTCAGACGGGATGGAACATGCCAGACGCAAACGACACAAAGAAAAACGCCTTTCCTGACAGACCGGAAAAGAATACCGCCGCCGCGGATCACAGCCAGTTCACCGGCGGCCCGGCCATCGATGCCGAAAGCCCGCTCCTCGACAGCCCGGACAGCGCTCCGGACGCGAAGGACATAGCCGGCGGCTACCGCATCACTCCCATGTTCCGGCAGTATCTCGAGGTCAAACGCCAGTATCCGGACGCCCTCCTCTTCTACCGCATGGGCGACTTCTACGAGCTCTTCTTCGAGGACGCAGGCATCGCGGCCAGGGAACTCCAGCTGGCCCTCACCTCCAGGAACCGCGGCGATGACAATCCCATCCCCATGTGCGGCGTGCCCTGGCGGGCCATGGAAGCCTACGCCTCCCAGCTTATCGACAAGGGCTACAGCATCGCCGTCTGCGACCAGACCGAGGATCCCCGTCACGCGAAGGGACTCGTGAGCCGTGCCGTCACCCGCGTGGTCACCCCGGGCACCGTGCTCGACGACGCCAACCTCGATTCCAAGGCGCACAACTACCTCGGAGCGTTCTTCCCCGACGGGGACAGCGCGGGCTTCGTCTGGGCTGATATCACCACCGGTCAGTGGAGCGGCCTCGAGGCCCGTACCGACACCTGCTGGCAGTGGATCCTCAAGTTCGCTCCGCGTGAGCTTCTCCTCCCCGAGGGCGCCGGACTGCCCGAAGACACCGACCTCACGGGCATACGCCTCGTGCGCCGCCGCAAAGGCGCTTTTGACGCCCGCCAGGCAGAAGAGCGCATCCTCTCCTGCCAGCAGGTGGCTGATCTTTCCGCACTCGGCATGCAGGACAAGCCTCTCCTGACACGCGCCGCGGGCGCCCTGCTCACCTATCTCACCCAGACCCAGAAGCGCAATCCGGACCACATGCTTCCCTTCCGGCCGCTCGATACCTGCGGATGCCTCATCATCGACGACGTCACTGAGCGCAACCTCGAGCTCTTCCAGCGCCTCAACGGCACGCGCGGCAGGGGCACACTCGTGCACGTCATGGACGCCACGGTGACGCCCATGGGCGGACGCCTCCTCGAAGACTGCCTCAAGCGCCCCCTGCGCGATCCGGATGCCATCACCCGCATTCAGGACGCCGTGGAATACCTCTGCAGGGACGACAGAAAACGCGCGGCGCTCAGGGAAGCCCTCGAAGGCGTCTTCGATCTCGAGCGTCTCTCCACGCGCATCCATATGAACCGCGCCCTGCCGAGGGACTTTGCCGCCCTGAAGAACTCTCTCGAGGCTCTTCCGAAGGTCGAGGCAGCGCTTACCCTGGATACGGGCCGTGGCTCCGGCGTTCCCCCCTTCCTTCAGGAACTCCTTGAAGGCTGGGACAATCTTGAAGACTGCCGCGATCTTCTGACACGGGCCCTGCGCATGCCCCCGCCCCAGGTCATCACGGACGGCGGGATCTTCGCGCCCGGCTACAATGCCGAGCTCGACACCCTCCTCGATCTCTCCGAACACGGCGAAAAAAAGCTCAGAGAAATGTACGAACGGGATCAGGAACGCGCCGGCTGCAAGCTGAAGTTCGGGAGCAACCGCGTCTTCGGGTACTATTACGAGATTTCCCGCGGCCAGAAGGTGGATTCCCTCCCTGAGGACTTCACCCGCCGCCAGACGCTCACCACGGGCGAGCGCTACACCACACCGGGCCTCAGGGAGCTCGAAGAACGCATCCTCGAGGCAGGAGAGAAACAGCGCGACCTCGAATACCGCCTCTTCCAGGAGCTCAGGGATACCGTGGCCGCCCAGCGCGGACGGCTTCTCTCCGTGTCACGCCGGATTGCCCGACTCGACTACTGGCAGTCCCTCGCCGAAAAAGCCCGGCAGAACGGCTGGACCAGACCCGTCATCACGGACAGCCCCAATCTTTCCGTGCAGGAGGGACGCCATCCCGTTGTCGAGGAAGTCATCGGCCAGGCTAACTTCGTGCCGAACAGTTTCGTCCTGGACAAAAACCGCCGGCTCTGCCTGCTCACCGGTCCCAACATGGCCGGCAAATCCACCATCCTGAGGCAGATCGCCATCATCTGCATCATGGCCCAGATGGGCTCCTTCGTCCCCGCCTCCGCCGCCGAAATCGGCCTCGTGGACCGTCTCTTTTCCCGCGTGGGCGCTTCTGACAACCTCGCCCGAGGCCAGAGCACCTTTATGGTGGAGATGATGGAAACCGCGCGCATCCTGCGCCAGTCGGGCCGCCGCAGCCTGATTATCCTCGACGAGATCGGCCGGGGAACGAGCACCTACGACGGTCTCGCCCTGGCCTGGGCCGTGGCCGAGGATCTGGCCCAGCGCTTCGGGGGATCCCTGCGCACCCTTTTCGCCACGCATTACCACGAGCTCACCCAGCTCGAGGGACAGGTGCCCGGCGTCTTCACCATGAACATCGCCGTCCAGGAGCACAACAAAAGCATTCTCTTCCTGCACAGGCTTCTTCCCGGCCCCACGGACAAAAGCTACGGCGTGGAAGTGGCCCGCCTTGCGGGCGTGCCCCGCTCCGTCGTGAACCGTGCCCGGGATCTGCTCGGCCGCTTTGAGGCCATCAAAAAATCGGGGCACAAAGCCTTCCGCGAGGCCCTCAGCCCGGGCCTTCTCCCAGGGCTTCCGGATCAGGATGAAAAAGCCGGAAAGGAAAGGCACGAACGCGTTCTCGCCGAACCCGGCGTCCAGGTGGAACCGAAAGCGAAGGAACACCCGCTCGTGCAGATCCTGCGCGACCTCAATCCCGAGGCCCTCACGCCCATGCAGGCCCTCAGCCTCATCACGGAATGGAAAAACCTCTGGGGCGGCCCCGCCGGAGAGGACAGTGGACAGGACACATCCGAAAAGGCATAACCGCCAGAGAAACGCGGGGGAAACCAATGGGAAAACAAAGCAATCCTTTCAGCATCATCCAGACCATCGCAGAAGAAAAGATCCGCGAGGCTCAGGACAACGGCTTCTTTGACGACCTTCCCGGCAAGGGCGCTCCCATTATCTACGAGGACGACTCCGGCATTCCCGAAGAACTGCGCATGGCCTACAAGATCCTCAAGAATTCCTCCTGCCTTCCTCCAGAACTGCAGGAACGCAAGGATATCTCCTCTCTCGCCGAGATGCTCGAGCACTGCGAGGACGAGCAGACCCGCGTGCGCCAGATGCACAAGCTCGAAGTCATGATATTCAGGGCCAGAACGCGCCACAACCGCGACCTCAGGCTCAAGGACATTGATGACGATTACTTCGACAAAATTCTCGACCGCATCCAGGTTCTGAAGAAAAAGGGAGCACGGTAGAACAGGGCCGGCACCGCCCTTCTCCGGCACGTCCCCGTCTCACGGAGAACAGGAATGATCGATCATCTCTCAGCCTCGCAGCTCTCCAGGTTCACCCGCTGCGCCGAAATGTGGCGCAGGCAGTATATAGAAGGCGACACCGTCCCCGTCGGCGCGGCCGCCCATATCGGCCAGGCCGTACACAAAGCCGCCGAAATAAATTTCAGGCAGAAGATCCAGAGCCATACAGATCTGCCTGCCGATGTCCTCCAGGACGCCGCCGTACAGGAATTCATACGGTCCGTCAGAGACGAAGGTATCTATTTCACACCGAAGCAGCGCCAGAATGTGCAGCAGTTTCTGGCTCAGAGCCAGGACATGACAGCCAGGCTGGCGGACCTCTACCGCAGGGAAATCGCCGGGCGCATACAGCCGGTTCTTGTGGAATACAAAAAGAACCTGCTCCTTCCAAAACTGGATATCCCAGTGCGGACCATCCTGGACGTATACACCGCCAACGGCGAACTGCACGACCTCAAAACCTCTTCCCGCCGCTGGACACCTGAAAAGGCGGCTGAGTCTCCCCAGATGACCCTCTACCGGGAAAGCGTGCGGCTCGCCTGTGGCAACTATCCGGAGCACATGTACTTCGATGTTATGCTCAAATATGCTCAGCCACAGGTTCAGGTTATTGAGACCAGCAGAACGCGGGACGACATCGCATCTCTCTCTGCCCAGTTCAACAGTATGCTCAGCCAAATCCGGGCAGGACGATTCGAGCCCTACGCCCTGGGTACCTGGATGTGCAGTCCCAGTCTGTGCAGCTACTGGAGCACCTGCCAGTACGCGCACGGCAGGAAATTTTATTCTGATGGCGGCCGGTCCAGCTCCGCGCGGCAGCAGAGCGGGACGTATTCTTCCGGGCGGAAGTCCACTCCATCGTTCAGCCGCTCCTCCCAGTACAGCAGTCCCCGGCAGTCCGGTCCGTCCCCCAGCTCAGGTAACTGGACCCTTCTGAAATGGTCTGGAATCATCGCCGCGCTGCTCGTCCTTCTCAGCCACTGCCACTAAGACCGTTTCCGTCCCGGCCGAAAGAAGAAAACACATCAGAGATTCCGCCGTGGCAAGAATCTAGCCAGCCGGACTTCTTCACAACTGCGCACCGTTGGCAATGATGGAGGGGAGTCTCCGTAGCTACCGTACCGGGGCTTGACGGCTCACTTAAGTTCAGTGCTACCCGATACAATGCCCCCTTTCCTGCCTTCTATGACAGCGGGGCCAGAGGGAGTCGAAAAGACAGTGAGATTGCTCCTCTTAAACTTTTAAAGCCAAGCGCTTTCGTACTGTCCCCGTTTTGTCCCTGCCGCTTTTGCTGTCTCCAGTTCTCCTGGCCGGCCTCTGCTTCTTGTAAAGCCCGGCGTCCACTAATCGAAAACAACTGCCATCCGGCTTGTCAGAACAAGTATCTCAAGTTGTCATCCAAGGGGAAAAAGAGGCGGGACTGCATTGAGTTTTCGGCATGGAGAGGCAGTTTTGTGTCGCTTCGAGGTGGCAAGTTTATGTCATTTGACACCAGTTGCGAGGAATAAAACGCCTTAGGGCAGTCTGCGCAGAATTGAACGTTGGAAATATTCACGAATAAGAGAATACCTTCTCATGAATACGTTTTTCCGATGGTTCTCCTCATTCAGGTTGATCTTCGGCAGAAAAAAACAGGAAAAATCCTCTTTTATCGCCTAGGCGATAGTGTCTGCAGGGAGCGCGTGTAGTCTTGTGCTTATTGGCACAAGGGGCTTTTTTTCACTCACTTTCACAGAGAGGAGTTGCACATGTTGAAAAAATTTTTCTGCTACTGCGCCATCATCCTTTGTTGTCTCGGTTCAACGAACCTGGCTTTTGCCGGCAATTACCCGGATCACCCTATTCAACTGATGACGATGACAAAACCTGGCGCCCAGATTGATCTCCTCACCCGTGCAGTTGCCGAGGCGCTGAAAAAAGATCTTGGTCAGCCGGTACTTGTTATCAACGTTCCTGGCGGATCTCATGGCAGCGTCATGGCAGCCAAACTGGCCACCGCTCCTCACGACGGGTATACGCTTGGCATCTCAGCGACCGCCGCATTCACCTACTCTCCTCATTTCATAAAAACCAGCTACAAGCTGGAAGACTTTGATTACCTGACACTTCTGGGGCTGAATCAGAGCGGCATCATCTGCGCCCCAGATCGTCCGTGGAAAACGCTGAAAGACGCGTTCGTCTGGGCAAAGAAAGAAGGCCATGGCCTGACGTATATGTTTCAGGGATCCGATGACCGTGACGTTATAAAGCGCATTGCCGCCAGAGAGGGAGTTCAGATCTCTCTTATGCCCAGCACGGGCGGCCCTTCCATCATTTCTGCCATCATGGGAGGACACGCTGATCTCGGACATGTCGGCTCCATCATGTTCGGGTACCAAGCAAGCGGAAAAATTAAGGTGCTGGCCGCCACTACTCCTGAAAGGCTTACAGAACTCCCTGATATTCCAACTCTGCGTGAGCAGGGCTGGGATGAATCCGTGGAAATGTACCTCGTTCTGGCAGCGCCCAAAGGACTGTCTGATGATGTCCGCAGGCGCCTTGAAAGCGCTATTTCTGGATTGCAGAAGGATCAGTCTTTTAAAGATTTTATCACGAAAAAACTAATGATGCGTACTACGGAATTTGGTCCTGAATTCGCTGATAAATATATGAAAGAAGCGTCTTCACGTTTCGCAACGCAGAAATAATCCTTCTGATTAGCACAAATATATTCTGTACAACGGGGAGATGCCATCCGCGCTCTCCCCTATAACAATTAAGGAATAAATAAAAATGGTTGAACGGCAACGAAATATACTTGCTTACAGCGTGGTCATCGTTGTCAGCATCGTTATGCTTGCCTGGGTGATCCCAACCTGGTCACCGGAATACCCTGGATATGGAGTTCCGGCGACGCTTGTACCTGACGCTGCATGCGCTCTGATGCTTTTGCTCGCCGCGCTGGGGCTGAGTAAGGAGATATGGACGCTGTTGCGTGATAAAACAAGCAATGAAACACCACAAAAGCAGCTTGCCGGCTGTCAATGGCTTCATCTCATACGTTTCATTGTGCCGGGATTGCTCATCCTTCCAGCCGCACATGTGGTGGGCTTCATACCGGCGGGTATTGGTTTCCTGCTCATCATACAGTTCTTTTGTGGTCAGCGTAAGGCAGTACCAATGATTCTGGTCTCACTGATCCCCGTTCTGACGATTTATGCAGTAGCCCGTTTCGGGCTCAACGTACCTATGCCATAGTATGAAGTGAGGTTGCCATGCTAAGTACAATCCTGGCTGGATTTGCTGATGGCCTACAATTCATCAATATATTATTCGTGTTTCTTGGCGTCACTATCGGTATTATAGCCGGCGCGATCCCCGGAATTAATGGGCCAATGGCGATCGCCCTCTGTATCCCTCTATCATATTATATGTCACCGATCGCCGCCATAGGTTTTCTGGTCGGACTGAATAAGGGAGCTTTCTTCGGAGGATCCATATCCGGAGTTCTGCTCAACACACCTGGAACTCCCGAATCCGCGGCAACAACCTGGGATGGCTACCCTCTCACAAAGAAGGGAAAAGGTGAAAAGGCATTACGCATGGCCTTATACGCCTCGGTCACGGGTGACGCCTTTTCGACTCTGGTTCTGGTCCTGGTCGCAGCTCCGCTCGCCGTTGTAGCCCTGTACATGGGGCCGCCGGAAATCTTCGCTCTCATCTGCGTCGCCATGACAATCATTGCCGGTCTGGGAAGCAGTTCTATTCTTCGCGGCCTCATTGCCGCAGCATTCGGCATGCTCATTGCCACTATTGGCATAGAACCGGTGTCGGCCATGCCTCGCCTGACGTTTGGAATTGTCTCTCTTGAGCGGGGTATTAGCCTAATCCCCATTGGTATTGGCATGTTGGCATTTTCAGAGATTCTGCTTCAGTTGGAGCAACGCTTCAACAACCCAGGAGAGAATATATCACTGACATTCTCTTCTGATCCCAAGGATCGTTTTATCAGCCTTAAGGAATGGTTCAGTTGCATCAAAACTCTGATCCGCTCCTCAATTGCCGGCGTCATCGTAGGCGCACTGCCGGGGCTTGGCGCGCCGGTAGCTTCTTTTTTTGCCTATGATCAGGCTGTTAAGCATTCCAATCATCCTGAAGAATTCGGTAAGGGACGCCTCGAGGGTATAGCAGCTTCAGAATCGGCCAACAGTGCTGTTGCAGCCGCCAGCCTCATTCCTCTTTTCACATTGGGAATTCCTGGCAATGTCGCAGCAGCTCTCTTAGTCGGAGCTTTTGTTATCCATGGCATGATACCCGGCCCCCTCATGTTCCAGGAGAACGCACAGTTTATTTATTCCATTTATGCCAGTCTGATCGTCGCTACCCTGTTTTTATTTTTCATAGGGAGGCTTGGAATTCGGGCTTTCTGCTCAGTTGTCAAGATTCCGCAGATTATACTCTATCCCATAATCATTTTTACATGCATTATTGGATCATATTTATCACAGTATAGCGATTTTGACGTTACGCTGATGCTTCTATTCTCGTTTCTTGCATATTTAATGAAAAAATTCGATTTTTCAATAATATGCCTCATTATTGGTTTTATTCTCGAACCTACTTGGGAAACATCTCTACAGCAAGTAATCATTGCTTCTGAACAAAACCACTATATGTTTTTTACACGTCCAGTTGCGATGATTTTAATGGCAATAACATTTTTTATAATTATAAAATCATCTTTACGCAAAAATAAAAAATAAAATATTACATATATAATATATAATTAATTGAGAGGAGAAAATAAAATGCCTAATATACATGCATGCCACGCCAAAACAACCATACCACCCTCTTTTGCAGATATTAAACAGGAGGTCATCGACACAGACATTCTCGTCATAGGCGCAGGGAATGCTGGTTGTTTCGTTGCTGTTGAAGCAAAAAAAATAGATCCTTCACTCACCGTTACCTACATGGAAAAAGCAGAAATTCACCGCTCGGGCGCCTGCTCAGCGGGAATGGACGCCATCAATACGTATATCCCCGAAGGAAAAACGCCGGAAGATCTCGTTCGCTGGTCACGCGCTCAGGTAGGCGGCGGGCCTCTGAGGGAAGATCTTGCCCTGTCGAACGCCCAAGAACTGAACGAGGCTGTAGAGGATCTCGAACGCTGGGGATTGCCCATACTTCGCGATGACAAAGGCAAAGTGATGTATCGCGGCAAATGGGACATCTCTATCCATGGAGAACAACTCAAACCGATAATGGCAGAAAAAGCCATTGAAAACGGTATAGTCTACAACAGAATCGCTGCCACCGGGCTTATCATGGAAAATGGACGCTGCAGTGGAGCCTATGGTTTCGGCGTGCGTGACGGGAAATTTTATATTTTCCGCGCGAAGGCAACCATCTGCTGCACCGGCGGCGCAGGTACTCTTTATAAATCGTACACTGCTGATTCGACCGACTGCGGGCATCAGGTGTGGATGTGCCCCTACTGTGTGGGCACAGGCTACGCAATAGGATTTCGCCAGGGCGCCGAGTTGACCAGTCTCGAGCAACGCTGGGTAGCAACACGCTCAAAAGACTTCTGTGGCCCGATAGACACAATATCAGTTGGCTATAAGTCCCCCATCATCAACTGCAAGGATGAGCGCATAATGCAGACGCACTACGCCGAGTTAGGCGGAGATGCCGCTCCACGATACATCCGGGCAAATGCTCCTATGAAAGAATGGCTGGAAGGCCGCGGCCCCACGTATTGTGACACACGGGATTTAACGCAGGAACAGGCCCGGGATCTGCTGACGGATTATCTGAACGAACGGCCATCCTTCGTTTTATTCCTCGCTTCCAGAGGACAGGACATAACAAAGCAGCCCATTGAAATCTACGGTTCCGATCCTTACATCCTTGGCGGCCACACCATGGGCGGTTTCTGGGTCAATCTGGACAGAATGACAACGTTGCCAGGATTTTTTGCAGCTGGTGAAACTGCCGGAGGCAACCCTAATAAATTCGTTGGTGGGTGTGCCGTAGAAGGGAAGATAGCCGCCCGTGGCGCCATAAAATATATCAAAGAAAACAACATCGAATTGCCTCAACTCTCCGAGGAACAACTGCAGAAGGAAAAAGAACGGGTTTTTGCTCCGCTCCTCAGAGGCGGCAATTTTGATGGTGTCAGTGCCATAGCGATGCGTGAACGCCTCCAGCGACTCATGGATGAATATGCCGGAGGTGTCAGTCAGTTCTACCGTACCAACGAGGAACGGTTGGATTATGCTATCTCCAACATCAAAATGCTTCAATCCCAGTTTCAGTTTTTATATGCCGCAAATCTGCATGAGCTGCTGCAGTGTCTCGAAACAATGGACCGCGTCGATGTAGCCGAAGCCGTCTGCTATCATCTGAAGGAACGTAAAGAGACACGCTGGGAAGGCTGGCAGACACGGTCTGATTATCCCGAACGTGATAATGAGCACTTTGATTGTTTCATAGAATCCGTGAGGGATCCCAAAACAGGAAAAATCAGAATGTTCACCCGTCCTTACGAACAGTGCGTTTCCGGTGACAGGTATCACGAGTAGAAAGGAGTTATTCTCATGCCGCCCAGAATAGATATTGCAAAATGCAACGGCTGCAGGGGCCGTTCTGAATCCTTCTGTGAAGAAGTCTGCCCAGGTGATTTAATGTACGTTGATCCAAAGACAGGCCATTCCTGCTGCAGATCCCTGAGGGACTGCTGGGATTGCATGTCCTGTGTCAAAGCATGCCCTCGTGGCGCCATTGAAACTCGCATTCCCTATCAGCTAGGGTATTACAAAGCCAGTCTGCGTCCTATCATGGGCAAAAACAAAATTTCCTGGAAGTGTGTAGATATTCACGGAAAAGAAAGCTTTTTTTCGTTCGAAACACGTAAAAAAATATGATGCAGTTATAAACATTTTATAAAAATCGCATTACGGTTAAAGTCAGAGCAGTGTCTCTCGCAGACACTGCTCTGACTTTATAAATGCAAACTTCACAAGTTTTCATTTCCATTTTTCAATATAGAAGTTACTCTGCTAATCTGCATTCACATCAACTACGGAGTACATTTTGGAAGATTTCTTTTGGCATTTACGCACCCCGGATTTGTTCGAAGGTCTTCCTGCGGAAGTGAAAAAAGCCTTTTTCGATAAAGCAAGCCTTCGCATTTTGAGAAAAAAGGAGTATGTTTTTAAAGAAAATGAACCTGTGTTTTCTTGTTTTTACCTTAAAAAAGGAATAGTTCGCATTTTTAGAGTAAGTAAAAATGGGAAAGAAGCAGTTCTATTTATACATAATGACGGTGCTTTGTTCGGTTTAGCTGAAATAATAAATAATAAAACACGTAAAAGCAATGCGCAGGCTCTTTCTCCATGCCAAATATATTCTATCGCAAGAGAGGATTTTGAAGAACTTCTTGAGCACAATCCGTGTTTATCTCGCAGAATCATCGATACACTTGGAAGTCGTGTTCGATATCTCGGCGAAAAGCTTGAAAGTCTCATGGTAGATAGCGTCCCCGTAAGATTGATAAAAATTCTCCTTTGCCTTAGTGTAGAAGCAATATATAAATCACAAAAGCCAGTCAATGTACCATTTTCTCTTTCTCAGTATGATTTTGCCACTATGACTGGATCATGCCAGCAAACAGTAAGTGAAATATTAAAAAAGCTTACAAAAGATGGTTTCATTCGTGTTGAGGGACGAAGAATTATATTACTTGAACCAGAAAAGTTATTTAAATTATTTTACGGTTCTAATTAAATATATTATTTTTTATATTTTTAAAAATATAGCTGTTAAAAACAATTTTTAAATTTTGTATATTCGCAGTACATTCTCTTTTACAAACAGTCTCCCTCTTTTATATTACTAATATTATCATACGACTGTTCTTCACCGCCTCGGCTACTGGCCATCCTCTGCTGAAAAAGCCAACCAAATCCTGAAGCTTTTTCCCCTGGAAAAGTCTAAAAGAGGCGTTTTGCAGATAAAAATGCCACTCTTAGGGATTTCAATCCTTCTCCGTCGTCAACTGCTTCTCATCAGACTGGCTTCTCCTGACCGTGAACACGGGTAGAACAACGTGGACAGGCTGGTGCCCCCGTCACAGCGCAAAATCCTGCGTTCCCCTGTTCACGGTATACCCGGATCAGAGATTTCCGGCTTCCCTCAGAAGTTTCTCCAGGCTGTCGGTATTCCGTCCTGCGGTGCCGCTGCTGCCAGCCGCGGGGGCCGGAGACCTGGGCTTCGGCGCAGACGCGGAAGGCCTGCGTTCCTTTCTGGCATGCTTCTCGGCGGGAGCGGCGTACCTCTCCCGCCCTTCAGCTGCCGCATTAAGCCTGCGGGCAAAGTCTTCGGTGCCGATTTTGCCCTCCAGGTACCGCAGGGAAAGCCCAAAAACCGCTGTATAGGGAACTTCCCAGTACAGGGGAAGCTCATAAACGATGGACACAATGCGTTCCATGGACTGGAGATCAAAGTTTCCCTTCACAAGCCCGCACAAATCATCCGTTCTGGAGCCGCAGATGCCTCTGGTCCCATCCAGCCAGCCCGCCAGATAAAAGCAATGTTCAGCCAGGCCGCTGCCATTCCACATATCGGCGAACGTTTCGGCCCGGCATGGCAGACAGAAGGACAGCAGCAGAACAAAGACGCCAGCGAAGCGGTGCATAAAAAAGGCCTCCGGAAAAGAGACAAAAGGTGAAAAAGCCAGTCTGACTGACGCATGATACTTCCAACCAGAGTGGTTTTGTCAAAATCCGGGTCACGTGTTTTCTCCGGGGGCGGCCAGTACGCTTTCGGGCCGATCCGCCGCCGGAAGATCCTCACAGTCTGCCGGCTTCTTTCAGGATTCGCTGCAGTTGCTCATAATCACCGTGTTTTCCCGGGTTCTTCGCAGGCTCATTCACGACATCCGGAATCTCAGGCTCCGGACTGCCACCAAAATCCACAGGCCTTTCCTCGCGGACGGCGCTTTTATCCCCGGACTTCGCAGCGGTATCGAGCTGCTGATGAAGCTGACTGCTGCTGATTTTGTTGTTCAGGAACCGGAGGGTTTCCCAGATCACAAAACTTTCATGCACTTTCCTGTAGGCCGGCTGCCTGTAAATCTCAGATACGACATTCCCAATTTTTACAGACGGGACACGGCTCTCCTCTGAAAGCCCGCACAGATTCTCTCCACGGAACTCTTTGGAATCCACGTGACCGTACACCCAGCCGGCTGCGGTGCTGATGCGTTCCCTCACGCTCATCTTCATCCAGAGCTGCGCCCAGGTCTCATCCGATCCCGGAGCGCCGGCCCTGATCTGCTCAGCAGCCCGCCTGTTGAATGTCTGGAGGGAATCATCGAGCAGGCGGGAAGCCTCTTCATTCCCAAGTTTTTCATGGAAATTCATGACGACAACAGGGATCACGATACTGGCAGGGACATTTGCGTATTTTTCTTCATGATATATCCGGGTCACCTTATCCGCGAGCAGTCCAAAGGAGAGCGTGCTCCCGCGCAGCAGATTGTCCAGCCCGTCCCAGCCGCCGGCACAGGACGCCTGGATTCCGCTCTGCCAGCCTTCAAGAAAAGCGGCACGCTCCTCAATACTCAGTGCTTCCCATCTCTCTGCCGGAAGAGCGGCCAGGCACGGAGACACACAGAACAGCACGAGAACAAAAGCGGCAGCGGTACGGAGCATATGACGCCTCATCAATGAAACTTTCTGCGCGGCGGCCCCTGTTTCCCGAATCCCGGAATCCATGTTCCGGGAAGGACAGAGGGTTCCCCTTAGCGGCTCTTTTCCTGCGCCCATCTGGCTGACTCCTTCTCAATCTCCCCGCGATGCCTCTCCACATCCCTGCGTGCCTGCTGCAGGTCGCCTCGGCGAAAACGGAAATACCCGCAGCGCCTGTTGTACTCGCGAACGGAAGAGTTGTACGCCTCTATGCCCCGCGCGTTTGAGATCCCCTGCCTGGCCAATTTCAGAAAAGTGCCCATCCTCACACAGGACCGGATTTGCGGCAGGGTCAGCAGGGAGCCGGACCTATCTGGCGGATCTGCGTAAAACGGTTCATCCTCAGGCACCTTTCCCGCCGGATAATCATTGCGGCTCCCGGCATACGTGCTGTATGGGAAACTGATAAAGTTTTCTCTGACACCCGGAACTTCTGTCTGTTTTACCTCTGTAGTATGACTGCATTTTGACACACGAAATATAATCAAAGCCATAATGCAGCAAAATATAAAGAAAATTCTATACAGATTTGTATCATCTTCTCTTTTTATGCTTTCCTGGTATTTCCTTATCTCAGACTTTATATTTTCCGATTCAGCGTACAGTAGAGCGGAATTCAGAATACTGTCTACTTCATCCGCCCCGCCCGGCCTGACTTCTTTCATTGCCAGAACGCATGCCAGAAGCGATTGGGCGATGCAGTCGCTGACAGCGCTGATATTTTCCTGTCTTACCTCTCTCCTTGAACGCAGCGTGCTGATCAGGGAAGGCGCACGCCCGAGAATCTGCTTCGCCTGCTCAAGAGCGCAGGCCGGGCTGCTCTTTGCCGCGCCAACAGCGTCCCTGCAGAACGCGGCAGCTTCGTCCCTCAGCTTTTTCTGCCTTTCTTCTTCCACCCTGCTCACAAAGTCCGCGAACGCGCGGTCTGTCCCGGAAACGAGGTACGCGACACAGGTCACACCCGTAAACGTCTCCTTCAGGAGGGTCATAAATTTATAAAAAATGTCCTCTCTGCCATACATGACATACATATCGACAGCTGTGTTATGGATGAGCCCGGCGATGCGCTCACTGGCGTTATCATCGCCCCCGCGGCTCACGGCGAAAATCCGGATCGGCCGCGCTATCCTGTCCCAGGCTTTTGCCGACGCGGCAAGAGCATCGGCCACAGAAGTCAGAGGGTCACCGGTCTGGCCCTCGCGTGCCATGCTGGCCAGTTTATTTACCAGATTTTCAGGGTACGACTCGTAGAGAAAATCTTTTTCCCGGCGCTGATACCGTGATACAAGGTCATTCAGCATGTCCGGAGCCTTATGCTTCCCCTGCTCCGTCTCCAGGTCGACGATTTCCGTAACGGCCTGTCTGAAATCGTCATCAGGAAGCTCCGTCAGCTTTCTGAAAATGGCAGTGCTGCAGGTAATCCGCTGCCTCACAACTTCTGCCTGAACGGCCTTCCTGTCCGACACCACAGGGAAACCCGCTGCCGAACGGGCGGCATTGATGAGTGGCATGAGAATGTCGAGGGAAACTTTCCCATACGCGTCGATGATGGCAGTCACCCAGCGCACCATGACGGCAGCCGGCGGATCTTTAATCCTTTTGAAGGCCGACGTCAGAAGATTAACGCGGGCCGTGGGCAGCAGGTTTTCCTCCCGGATCAGCATCTCCGGCGCTTTCTTCAGACGTCTGAGAAGAATTTCTACCTGGCTGGCGTCAAGCCCGGGCAGCCAGGCAACCTCGGCTCGCAGCCGTTTAAAAGGATCACACAACGTGTAGGCAGCATCGCGGCGCATCTGCGAAATACTGCCCTGCCCGTCCCCGCTAACGGTTTCCATGATACGCTGTTGGCTGTCACGCGGACTGACTTTCAACAGGTTGAAGGGATTTTTCAGCAAATCCATGAGCTACCCGGTCAATTTTTTCGGGAGAGGAACAAAAAGAGGAGCAACCGGCTCAGCTTTCAGACAGGACAAGTTTTGCAAAAAAAAACAGGTGAATCCGGTGAACTAAAATCATGTTAGTGTGGATGCAGAAGAAATTCTACAATTTTATGCTGAAAATAGGGCAAAGGCTGCATCCTGCGCCACAGAAAATTTCTGCAGGGCATTGAGGAAGTCCGACAAAATCCTTCCACAGGAAACAGCCAAATTCGTTACCGGTGAGCGTAGGGAAAAAGCCAGCCTGGTATCAAAAGGCTGAAAGCGGAATGTGCGTTCCGTTCTGTTTTTCTGATATACACAGCCCCGGCATATATCCAATCGGCCGGGAAAAGGCCCCGGGGGAAAGACGATGCAGAGACGCTCCAATGAAGGACTAAACAACGCCTCCTGGAACAACCTGCACCTGAATGAAAAATTCATCCCCTGATTAACTCTTTGTTAAAACATTGCTATTAGAATTGTTCACTATTATAATTAGTAGCCGTTATTTTTTAATTATTCCGGCGCCGCTTCCATTTTTACAAACCACTCAGGAGAACATCCCGCACTGATTACAGGGGCAGTACTGGAAAAAGTCACAAGGAGACATTTTTCATGGCTGTCAGAAACGTTTGCAGGCAGATGAGGCAGCACGCCCATCCTGATGCAGCAGAGGCAGGATTTTGTCTGAAATTCTCCCCCTCTGCTTCACATCCCGACAAAAGGGGAAGCAGATACGCGGCCCTCACTGCGGCTGCCGCGGCAGCCTGGCTGTCCCTTTATCCCTGGGCTGAGGCGCAGGCCGATGACGCACCGTCCTACACGGAAATTGACCAGTATCACGGAGAGTTCTCAACAAAGGACGGAGGATCTTTCTCGTACCTGCCTGATGCCGGCAAGTTCGAAGGTCCGGGCGATAAGCCTGTCACTCCTACCGGAACGGATGCGCCGCACAACTACCTCATCGAGCTTAATGGAACTCACCTGACAGCCACCGGGACGGATAGCAGCGGACTAAACCCGTCAGAACTCCGCATCCTGAATTCCGATGAAGGGACTGTCTCCACCAACAAGCTGACCTACTATACAGGCTCCTCTGCGTACGCGTCTGCAGGCGCTGCCGGCGGCGGCTCCATCACGTTCGTCAGAAGCAGACTTGGAGCAGACAACAATATTTTCGATTTCACAGGAACAGAACTGTCCGCCAGCGGCTCCGCCCAGTCAGTGCCTGACGGACACGAGCCTATTTTCAGTTCACTGACGTTCACTGATTCCCTGCAGGGCGCCTCAAACAGCAACACGGTGACAATGAATAATGGAAGCACCCAGAATTCTTCTGTAACCCTTACAGGAGGAGCCTCCGCGGTTTTCGTGAGCGGCGCAGCCGGCGCCGCATCAAACACGATCACACTGAACAGGACTGCTCTGTCAGCGGAAGGAGTATCAGAAGGCGGCTGCGTGTACGGAGGCATCACGCTGGTCAGATCTTCAGAGGGATCCGTCAGCGGCAGCATGCTTACAGTAAACACGGCGACGCTGAAAGCCACTGGCGGCACTGCAATTGATTTCGTGAGCAGCGCATCCGACGCCGTATCAAACACGATTACACTGAACGAGACTAATCTATCAGCGGAAGGAGTATCAGAAGACGGCAATGTATACGGGGGCATCTCGCTGGTCAGTTCTGCAGATGGATCCGTCAGTGGCAGCACGCTCGAAATAAACACGGCGACGCTGCAGGTCACTGATGGCGCCTCGGTTCATTTCATAAACGGCGCAAATGGCGTCGGGAAATACACGATCGGGCTGAGCGGGTCAGATATCTCGGCAAAAGGAATTCAGACAGGCGGCAGCGTATACGGCGGCATTACGCTGGTCGAATCTTACAACGGCATTGTCAGCGGAAGCGGCAGCACGATCACTCTGAGCGGAGATGGGAGCGGTAACCGGACCAGTCTGTCAGCCACTGACGGCGCTTCGATTTCTTTCGTGAGCGGCGCGAAGGGCGCTGAAGGAAACACAATTGAGCTGAGCGGGTCAGATATCTCGGCAAAAGGAGTTCAGGCATACGGCAGCATATATGGCGGCGTCATTACGCTGATCAGTTCTTCAGAGGGGTCCGTCAGTGACAGTACACTTAAAGTGAACACGGATTCCAACGGGAAACGGACGACGATGACAGCTTCTGACGGCGCCTCGATTCATTTCATAAACGGCGCAAACGGCGTTGAAAAATACACGATCGGGCTGGACGGGGCGGATATCTCGGCCGCAGGCGCACAGGCAGGCGGCAGCGTATACGGAGATATCACGCTGGTCGAATCTTCCCACGGCATTGTCAGCGGCAGCGGCAGCAAGATCACCCTGAGCAGGGATGGGAGCGGTAACAGGACCAGTCTGACAGCCACTGACGGCGCTTCGGTTTATTTCGTGAACGGCGCTGAGGGCGCTGAAGGGAACACGATTGAGCTGAACGGAGCAGATATCTCGGCAAAAGGAGTTCAGGCAGACGGCAGAGTATACGGGGGCGCCATCACGCTGATCGGCTCCTCAGACGGAACCGTCAGCGGCAGTACAGTAAATCTGCACAGTGACGGAAGCGGGGCTGGAACCACGCTGAAAGCCACTGACGGCGCTTCAATTCATCTCGTGAGCGGCGCAAAGGGGGCAGAAGGGAACGCGGTTGAGATAAACGGTGCTGCTATCACGGCTGACGGCGATCAGGCGGACTGCGTGACATACGGCAGCTCTTCCCTGATCGAATCTTTATCAGGCACGGCCACTGACAATAAAGTTTACTTACATTCAACTGGCAGCAGCATAACGTCTTTCCAAATCCAGGACGGGGCAGACATGAAACTGGTTTCCGGTGCGGGCGGAGTTTCCGGCAATCATGTGAGGATGTCAGGAGCCATTCTGGGCGTCACCGGCGGCGGCACCCTGTCCGTCGTTTCTTCCTCCGGCGGAACTGCGGAGGGGAACACAGTGGAGGTCCTGACAACGGACAAAAACGATCGCTCAAAAATTACGGCATCCGGAGGCTCCTCTGTCACCCTGCTCAGCGGAACTGAACTGAAAAGCAGAACAGTACTGGAAAACGGGACAGAACAGGAACAAAAGAACACCGTCCACATCGTGGGAGCGGATCTTGAGGTGACCGGCACGGGCGGCGGGGATTCCGGCAGGCTGACGCTCATGGCCTCACAGGGAAACGCGTCCGGAACCAACATCGGACTCTACCGCAGCGATCACGATGCCGGAGAAGTACAGAGCTTTTTCAGACTTACTAACGGCGCGTCCTTATCCGGCCTCACCGCGCAGGGTAACGCCCAGGGCAATGACATAGAAGTTTCGGGTTCGAAAATTGACGTGGAGGGCGTCCTTTCATCAGATTCCGGCAGCACAACGGTCCTCGGCGAGGCGCGGCTGCTTGATGCCGGTGGTGAAGCCAGAAACAATACCTTTGAGTCGTACAGCGATACCTCCTACATAGCGAAGAACGGCGCGTCCATCTCCATGATCTCTGGCGAGACCGGCGCATCGGAGAACACCATTGACTGGCACTCTGTTACGGTGAACGTGACAGGCGCGGAAGGCTCGCTGAACGGGGAAAGTCAGATTTTCGGCGAAGCCAGCGTCGTCAGGACGAAAGGAGCGGCCTCGGGAAACAGGTTCACTTCTGCCGGCTCTTCCTACACGCTCAAAAACGGCGCATCCCTGCACGTCATCTCAGGTCCGCAGGGCGTCACCGGAAACAGCCTCACATGGACCCGGGATCAAATCTCCGTGACAGGTTCCCGGCAGGAAGGAGAAGCCGTCATTCTGCTCTCCGATTCCGGCTCCGCGGAAGGCAATATCTTCTCGGGCGCCGGCGTTGCTTTCACGGCTGACGGCGCAGGCCTCAGCATTGTCACGGCACAGAACGATGTCTCACGGAACAACGTGACGTTCTCGGAGAACAACGACAAACGTTCCACCATACAGGCCTTAAATGGAGCATCCGTATCAGTCTTCAGCGCGCGGACCGGCAAGGCTGCCGGCAACAACCTGACGGCCACGGACACTGACATCACGGGCGATGCGGCCATGACCCTGCTCACAACGCCCCGGGAAGCGGAGAAGAACATTTTCTCACTGACCCGTACATTCTTCAATGCTGGAGACAGCGTACCTGAAGGATCGTCCCTGACCCTTATTTCAGGACAGACGGCCGAGGGCAATAACGTCAGCATCGCGTCTTCTGATTTTCACGCCGGAGGGAACATCACGGGCATCCATGCCGGCGGAGATTCCCAGAATGACGCCGCAACGTTCACGGACAGCACCTTCTCCTCTGCAGACGGCCTGGCGATAGGCATCGAAGCTGCGGGCAGCGCCCGGGATGACAGATTTGTGCTGAACGGCGGCACGCTGAACCTCAGCAGCTCACTCACCGGCATCAGCGCCAGTGCCATCACCGGCAGTCAGGCGGAATTCACCGGCACCGTTACCGGAAAGGCCGGAGCCTTCGTGGGCATGGAGGCAGAAGGGAAGGCATCGGGCAACAAGGCCTGGCTCACCGCGCTACAGACGGATGCGCCCGGCGCGATATACGGCACCCGTTCCGGATCAGACGCCGAAGGCAATACCCTTAACGTCACAGGCGGCAGCATCAGCGCCGATATCTACGCGGCCGCAGCGACGGGAAACGGCGCAGCCGCGCATAGGAGCGGGCTGCTCATCGAAAACGGCGCGCAGCTCACGGGCTCCCGGCTCATCGCGGGCTTCGCCCGGGGCGACGTCACGGACAGCACGGCCGTTTTCAGGGATTCGTATGCCGCCGGCAGCCTTTACGGCGGCTATACCGATGGCGGCACGGCCTCAGGAAACGAGGTCACCGTGGAAAGCGGCACGATCGACGGCGCTGCCGTCGGCGGAAGCTCGGAAACGGGCACCGCTTCCGGCAACAGCGTTCATGTGAAGGGCGGAACGCTCAATGGCGGCGCGGAAGGCGGTCATACCGGAACCGGCGATGCCACAGGCAACACCGTCCTTATCGATTCCGGCACCGTGCTCGACCATATCTACGGCGGCTTCACGGGCAGCGGCTCCGCCACCGGCAACTTCATCACGGTTACCGGAGGCACGGTAAACGCCGTTGTCGCCGGCGGCTATGATGACGGCACGGCCACGGACAACACGGTGACGCTCTATGACACGGCCGTCTATACGGGTTCCGAGCTCTACGGCGGCCTGAACGCCGGACCGTCTTCCGATGTATTCACAGGCAATACGCTCAACGTTCACGGTCAGATTCAGGCAGCTACACTGCAGAACTTCCAGAGCCTGAACTTCTACGATGTGGCTGATGATACAGCCAGCGTGGATCTCTCAAAATCCGCCGTCATCGGTGACGGCAAGAACACCATCACCAACGTGGCCATCGTCAGCCTGAAGAACCAGACGGGGGATATTCCCGAGGAATACGTCCTCGTGCACACGCCGGCGGCCTCGTCGAGCTTCACAGGCACCAACCTCTACGTGAACGGCAATACGGTCGTGACCATTGGTTCCGACGGCTCCTATGTTCCCTATTCCGGGACAGTGGCCAACGACGGCACCATGGACAACGCAACCGGCTCTGCCGGCATGACGAAGTCCCAGTACGGCCTCAGAAAAGGATTTCTGACCTTTGACGTGGATTTCTTCATCAAGAACGGCCAGGATCTCATCGCCCGCTGGAAGAAAAACGCGCCTGTTGAAGTTGACCCTGAAACCGAACAATTCTCGGCTACCCGCCAGGCCAGCGCGGCTCTCATGGACGAAGGCGCTGATTTCGTGGCCGGTGAAGGCATTGACCGCGCGCTTCAGGCCAGCCAGTGCCTGCCCGGAGAACCCTGCGGAGCCAAGGCCTTCATGGCCGTGAACGGCGGCTACTCCACGTTCAAAGCCGGTACGACCATAAACATGGGCTATGGCAGCCTGGTTGCCGGCCTCGCCCGTCAGTGCAAGATCGGGCCCATGGGGTATCTCGCGGGCGCGTTCTTCGAGACCGGCCTCGGCCGCTTCCACTCCGAATACGAAACGGACAATTCCCGCGCCATCGACAGCGAGGGGCATGATTACTATTACGGCGTCGGCGCCCTCGCAAAGGTCTTCCTCAACAGGGATGCCCTGCGGGGCCTCTATGCCGAAGGATCCATCCGTTACGGCCTCATGATGAGCGACTGGCGGAGCCACGACATCAATATCAGCGGCCGCACGGCAGACTGGGATGGCCGGGCCCCCTACCTCACCGCCCACGGCGGCCTCGGATACATGTGGGACGTTACGGACAATGTGACGGCAGACGTGTACGCCAAGTACTTCTGGGGACATCTGTGGGGCGACGACGGCACGATCTGCGGTCAGAAGTTTGAGTTCGATGACATCTACTCGAGCCGCGTGCGAACCGGCGCCCGCCTCAACTTCAAAAAGGATGAAACCTTCAGCTGGTACCTGGGCGGAGCGTGGGAACACCAGTTCGATGCCAAAAGCACCGGCAGCATCTACGGCTACGAAGTGCCCTCCACGGATCTCAGGGGCAATACGGCCATCGCCGAAGCCGGCATCTACTTCAGGCCTAAGGCGGACTCCGACTTTTCGTTCATGCTCGGCACCACGGGCTACTTCGGCGAGAAGCGCGAAGGCGTGACCGGGCACCTGCAGGTACGATACGAGTTCTGATCCGGTTCCCCACGCTGAAGCGTCAGGAGCCGGGAACCCGCGCGGGAAGGAAATGCCCTCCCGCGCGGGCTCATGGCCGGAGAAAACCGCGTAGTCCTCTGTCAGCAATGCAAAAATGTTTGCAGCTGCAGAATTGCTACAGATATTACCTGACGGGTCCAGCCACTCCGGTTCCCTTCCGGCGGAACAAAAAAACATTCAGCACGTTTTTATCAAGACGGACAGAGGGGAACCATACCGGACACGGCACGGCTGCAGGCCCGGCACAGGAAGGGCCCTGGGGAAAGCCGGCAGCGCCGGCATGAAGAAATGCCCGGAGGTTCACGGCCGGCTCACGCGCGGACTGCGGGCGGCCGTATCGTATTGCTTCTCCAGCCCCTTGACGCGCTTCTCTCGTTCATGCCTACTCAGTCAGAAGGGGACAAAATCCCGGCTGGCCAGGCTGCGCGGCCGCCTTTACCGGTTCCGGGAAACCGCACCGCGGACCTCCGGTGGAGGAGACAAAACGGGCCCGATTACATGAAATGAAAGTCCAGGGACCCCTCACATGGGACCGCCCCTGAAAGGACGCCCGCAGGTTAAAATCCCGCCGCGTCCTCGAAGATGCCGGCCAGCTTTTTCGGAGTCAGAAGTTTCGCCTTCTTTTCCCCTCCGTCCTTCCCGCCTCCGGAGCCGGCAGCCATGTCAGTCACCGTCCTGTTCAGGTACTCCGCGGCTTTCTTCCCGTCGAGGACGCCCTCGAGGTAAAAGGCTGCCGTGCTGATGAGCAGGCCGACAGGCAGAACCTTATAGGCGGGCTGTTTGTAAATGGCGGTCACGATGCGCTCCATATGCAGGACATCGTCCATGTTCTGGTCGAGCAGCCTGCAGAGTCCTTCTCTGTTCCTGCCGCAGGCGTTTCTGAGCCCGTCCGTCCAGCCCGCGATATAATACATGCGGGTATCCGGCTTCATGGTGTTCCAGAACCCGGCGTCACCCTCCGCGCAGCAGGGCACGGCGCTGAGCAGGATGAGCATGAGGGCAGCAAGACAGGTTCGCATGGAAAAACTCCTTTCGTTTTCCCGCATTGTACAGGGGCCGATCCCGCCCTTCAAGCGTAAAAACGGCAGTTTCCGAAACGTCATATTCCGGAGACGCAGCCCGGTTCACGATCCATGAAAGACGCCTTCTGTTGACGGAAGACGTCAGACATAGTAAAAAGACAATATTGTATTAACAGAAATTTTTATAATCTACCTATCCGGGGCAGAACCGGAAAGAAGGAAACATGAAATTCGGCATGCGCAGGCCAAGCCTCCGGGGTTCACTCAGCGCCAGAACCAAAGGCGCCTTCACACGCGCCATCAGGCGCGCCATCATCCCGGACTACGGCAGAAAGGGCATGGGACTCCTCAGGGATCCCGCCCGCTCCGTGAGAAACAGGATTTATCACCGGGTCACGTTCAGTTTCTGGGATCTTCTGAAACGCCTCTTTGGCTCCGGCCGCGGATAGGGAGACGGGGAGGCACAGCCCCGCTCCGTGAAGACAGCGTCCGCGCCACAAAGCAGGGGCGCGTTCCCGCGCAGAATTTTTCCGGCGCCGGGGAAGCAGACAGAAAACAGAAGAGGGGACGGAAAAAGTATCTTCCGTCCCCTCTTCTGTGTATCACATCAAATCTTCGTCAGCGGGCATACGCTCCCAGTACACATGCCCCTTTTTCTTGTACTTTCTGAGGAGCACGTAGAAGCTCCCGGGGCCGCCGTCATGTTTCTGGGCCGTGCAGAAGGCCAGCACCACGCGCTTGAAGGGTTCCTGGGTAATCCAGCTCTTGAATTTCTCGCGCAGGATGCCGATACCGTCGGGGCTGTTGTGGCCGCGGCCGGGGACCACGAGGATGCAGCGCATGCCGCGGAACCAGGAAGCCTTGAAAAAGCCGCGCAGGGTTTCGAAGGCCTGCTGCACATTGAGGCCGTGCAGATCCACGCTGGCCTCGGGGCTGTAGGCGCCCTGACGGAGCTTGTTCATGATCATGCTGTCGAGGCCCATCACGAAGCCTTCGCTGTACTCGTCCGAAAAGGACAGGGCAAACTCAAGCTTGCCGTCGATGAAATCCTGGAGCGGGTTGCCTCCCGCTTCAGGCGGATTGCCTCCGGGCGCGGTGGGGGGAAGGATCTCCCGTCCCGTGCCATCGAGGGGCTTCACGCCGTTCATGGCCTTGAAGAAGGCGGGATCGTCAGAATCGTCACCCAGGGCCTCGGCCATGGTCTGCTCTTCTTCCGGAGCCGCTTCGGCCTTCGTCTCTTCCGCGGGCTTCTGATGCCTGCGCCTGCCCTTCTTTTCCTTTTTGTCAGCGAGGGGAACGACGTTCTTCAGATCCACCTGGTCGGAGAAGGCGAAACTTTCGCGAATGCGCGGCTCCCCGTGGGATCTGCCCTTCACGGCGTGGCCGCTTTCCTTTTCAGGCTCCACGCCGTCCATGGCGCGCAGGAAAAGTTCCGTGTCCCTGGCATCTTCCTGGGACACGGGCTTTCTGGCCTTTCTGGCCCTGCGCATGAGGGCCTCGGTCTCGCGGCCGGCCGTACTTTTGGCCGGGAAGTCCTTCCGGCCCTTAAGTCCCCTGAAGGGATTGTTGGAAAAGCTTTCATCAGTCATGTCAGAACTCCGAAAAAAAAAGCCGCAGGGGGCTGGCTGCGGCTTCATAAAGTCTGAAGGAAAAGGGAGGCTGGCTACTTGCCGGCAGGGGCCGGTTCAGCCGGAGCCGCGGGAGCGGCAGGGGCAGAAGGAGCAACAGGAGCCGCCGGGGCTGCGGGAGCCTGATCCTCGATACGAACGTTGAGGACAGCGGAATCCTTGGTCTCATGACGGCTCGTCACGTAGGTGTAGCTCAGCGAGGTCAGAACGAAGATGACGGCCATGAAGGCGGTCATTTTCGCGAGAAGGCTGCCCGCGCCGGAGCTGCCGAAGACGGACGTGTTGCCGCCGCCAAAGATGACGCCCATTCCTTCCTTGCCGGACTGAAGGAGAATAAGAATGACGAGAAGAACACAGACGACTATATGCAGGGCAAGAATGATGGACTCCACCGAAAAGCCTCCAGCTTAACCTGGTCTCAGGAATTGATGATAGCGAGGAAGCTTTTGGCTTCCAAAGAAGCACCACCTACCAGAACACCGTCCACATTGTCAAGTCCCAGGATCTCGTGGGCGTTGGAAGGCTTCACGGATCCGCCGTACAGAATGGGCAGTTCGGTGCAGGCCGAGGCGAACATGGTGCGCAGGTCGCCGCGGATAAGCTCATGGGCTTCCTTAATCTCGGCGGGTCCTGCGGTCTTGCCGGTGCCGATGGCCCACACGGGCTCGTAGGCGATGGCGATGGAGGAAACAGCGGTCTCTGAGGACTGGCCGGACAGGGCGCTGGTGAGCTGGCGCATGAGGACGGCGTTGAGGTGGCCGGACTCGCGCTCCTCGAGGGTCTCGCCCACGCAGAGCATGACCTTGAGGTCATGGGCCAGGGCGAAGTTGACCTTGCGGGAAATGAGTTCATCGGGCTCGTTGAATATGTGTCTGCGCTCGGAATGGCCGCACAGGGCCCACTGGCCGCCGCAGTCATGCACCATGGCCGGGGAAATCTCACCGGTGAAGGCGCCGTTTTCCGCGGGGTAGAAATTCTGAATACCCGTCTCAAAGCGGCCCATGGAGGCGCCGGTCACGATGTCGAGCGCCGTGGCAGGCGGGAAGATGACGACTTTACGGTCATCAGGAAGACTGGCGATACCCTCGGCCACGCTGCGGGCCAGGGCTTCGCCCTGCGCACGGGTCTCATTCATTTTCCAGTTTGCAGCGATAATCTTCTTCATACGATTTTTCCCCCGCTCATTGAGGCTGGTTCAGGTTATGTCCGGCTTCCATGGTCATGGCCAGCGCGTCCTCCCCGTCGGCGTAGTAGCGGCGCCGCACTCCGGATCTGCGGAAACCGGCGCGCGTGTACAGGGACAGGGCCGGGGCGTTGCTGGGCCTGACTTCCAGATAGTAGAAAAATATAGACTTTTCCCTGGCCTGGTGCAAGATCGCCTGAAGAAGACGGGTGGCGATGCCCCTGCCCCGCATCTCAGGCTCCACGCCCACGTTGATGATCTCGAGTTCTCCGGCCACCTCGCTCACGGTGATGTAGCCCGCGAGACGGCCGTCCATGCGGCAGCCGAGCGAAAGGTACGGCGACCCTTTCCCGAGCGCCTTCGCGTACTGTTCCGCGGTCCAGAAGCTCGGAAAGCACTTCTCCTCGAGAGCGCTCAGCTCGGCCGCGTCTTCCGGTGTAAGCCGGCAAAGGACATACAATGAATCCCTTCTCATGGTCTCCCTCCCCAGTTCCTGAAGAGTTTACAACATCGGTGGAAGTCCTGGACAGCAGGGGACGCCTCCTCATGGTGGCGCCCGAGGAGGAAGCCCTGAAACAGGGCCTCTCCATCACCATGCTCTGCCTCCTGGCCGTGGACTGGCACCGCCGCGCCCTGGTGCGCCTCGATGACAGCGGACTGGCAGGTTTTACCCTTGCCGTGCCGGGAAGGCCGGGCATCCCCTCCATGGAGGTTCTCGGCGCCGCCGCTCCCGAACTTCTGGACGAAGCCTTTGACGTGTCCTTCCAGGGGGTCTGCCAGCCGGGCAGCGCGGGCGGAAACAGGATCGTCTGTTTCCTCGCGTCCGTGCCAAAGAGCGTGGCGCAGGACATAATCCCCGGACGGACGGCTTTCGTCTCCCCGGAATGGCTCCTCGCCGCTGCGGGCGTGGCCGGAAACACGGCGGGGACGCGGGCGCAGGCGGGAAGCGGTCCTTTTCAGGAAAACCTCATTCAGGGCGTCGCCCCGGATCTGGCCCGGGCGCTCACGGAAGGAGCCTTACGGCTGCCCTCCCCGCGCACCAGAGCCCCGCGCGCAGGGCGCGGCTGAAAACTATTTCGCGGCCCCCGCGTCGCCGGCATGCATGGCGTCCAGGAGTTCCTGGTGGAAACGGCCATTGCTTGCCACGATGCACTGCCCGGGACGGAACGGGGTGCCCCTGTCGTTGGTGACCGTGCCGCCGGCCTCCTCAACGATGAGCCAGCCGGCCATGTAGTCCCAGGGGTGAAGCTCGGACTCATAATACGCGTCCTGCCGGCCGCAGGCCACGTAGGTGAGATCGAGGGACGCGGCGCCCATGCGCCGCATGCCCTGGGCTATGGGCAGGACACCGGCCATGCGGGCCACGACGGCGTCACAGGTCTCTCTGATGTCGTAGGGGAAGCCTGTGGCCACCACGGCGTCCTCGAGCTTCTCCGCCGCTGATACGGAGACGGGCCGGCCGTTCAGAAAGGCGCCCTGCCCCTTCACCGCCCACCAGGTCTCGTTCAGCATGGGGCAGGCGGTCATGCCGAAGACGGGGCCGTCGTGCTCCCAGAAGGCTGCCGTAATGCCCACAAGCGGAATGCCGTGCACGAAATTGGTGGTGCCGTCTATGGGGTCGACGATCCAGCACCTTTCCGGGAAGACCGGCTCTCCGTCGTTTCCCTCTTCGGCCACCAGAGGCACGCCTGGCGTCACCCTGCCGAGGGCCGCGCCCAGGGTCTGCTGAATCTTCACGTCCATGGTGGTCACGAGATCAATGCGGCCCTTGTGTCTGAAATGGCGCTCCGCGTACCACTGGCCCCGCAGAAGGCAGGCGCTCTCTTCGAGAGCCGCCAGCGCGCCCAGAACCTCTTTCTCCGAAAGCGGCATATCTGTCTCCCAGCCCCGTCATGGGGCGTAAAAAAGGGGAGACGCATGAGAGCGCCTCCCGTGTGAAATGCATGGACGGCGTCCTAGCTCAGAAAGACGCCTTTGTAATTCTTCCTGTCCTGCATGGCCTTTGCCGTGCCGCGGAGCACCGCGGTCAGGGGATCCTCTGTCACGAAGACATGCAGGCCCGTGCGGTCAGAGAGGAGTTCCGGCAGGCCCCGCAGGAGGGAGCTGCCGCCCGCGAGGCAGAAGCCCGAAGTGTAGATGTCGGCTGCCAGTTCCGGCGGCGTCTTCTCGAGCACGCGCATGACGGCGGAGGCGATTTCCTCCACGGGCTCCTTCAGGGCGAGACGCACGTCCTCGCTGGTCACTTTTTTTGTCATGGGCACGCCGCTCACGAGGTCGCGGCCGGAGATTTCGGCGTAGTCCGGCAGATCCGGGACGGGCTGCGTGGAGCCGAGAAGAATTTTAAGATGCTCGGCCGTGTTCTCGCCCACGTCAAGGCGGTACTTGTCACGCAGCATGCGCAGCAGGATCTCGTTCATGGCGTCGCCCGCGATGCGGATGGACTGGGACACGGTGATGGCTGACATGGTGATGACGGCCACCTCGCTGGTCCCGCCGCCGATATCGGCGATGAGGGTGCCCACGGGTTCGGTGACGGGCAGATCCGCGCCGATAGCCGCTGCCATGGGCTCCTCAATGAGGGAGACGCGTCCGGCACCGGCAGTGGCCGCGGCATCGATGACGGCCTTCTTCTCGACACCGGTGATCCCTGTGGGCACGCTGATGACGAGCGATGGCTTGACGAGATGCGAGCGGCCTATGGCCTTGTTCACGAAATAAACGATCATGCGGCTCGTGGTATCGAAGTCGGCGATGACGCCGCTCTTCATAGGCCGGATCGTTTTAATGCGCTTCGGCGTGCGGCCGCGGGCGCGCTTTGCCTCGCTGCCGACGGCGAGAACTTCGTTGTTTCTCGTGTCAATGGCCACCACGGACGGCTCGTTGACGATAATGCCTCCGTCACGGGTGTAGAGCAGCGTATTGGCCGTTCCGAGGTCCATGGCGATGTCCTCGGAGAAAAAGCGGAGAATCTTGCTCCAGAACATATCGGAGACCTCCTAGTCTTCCTGTTCGGTATGCGGAGGCTGATATGGGGACGCGTCAGGATCGTGCAGACGCGGGCCGTCCCTGTAGACCTGCGCCTTCGTCATGAGCTCGCGCATGCGCACCCTGAGATAGAGGTTTTCGAGATAGAGCGAGAGATGCCCGACAGCCTGTCTGAGGAAGGTACGCATGGTCTCGTCCACGGCGTGCGGCTGGGAATGGCCGAGGCAGATGACGCCGCGCGTGCTCTTGTTCACCATGACGGGCATGCAGATGACAGCCGAGAACTCGGGAAGGTTTTCGCTGTTGCCGAAGAGGGTCGGCACGCGGCCGTCCTCGCCGGTCTGCACCACGGGCTGCCCGTTCCGGAAGACCCAGCCTGCCAGGCCATTGGCCATGGACTGGAAGAAGGGTTCGTTGCCCTGAACGAGGCGCGGCCTGTTCTCGGATTCGATACAGTAGGACTCGCCGGGCACGTTGACGGAGGCGAAAGAACAGTAGTCAAAGCCCGTGGCCTCGGCCACGGCCAGAAGGAAATTCTTGATGTAGACCTGCCACTGCCTGAAGCGGAAACGCAGATCCTCGATGATGCCAAGCTGCAGATAATAGCCCGGGATCTCGCTCACTATGGCTTCGGCTCCCTTTCTGCGGCGTATGCTGTCGATCATGTCGGCGCACATCTGCAAGATATGGTGATCCTTTTCCGTAAAGGGATGGTTCCTCGACGTATCGGCGCACAGGGCCCCTCCCGTGGGCAGGGGGCAGCCGATGAAGGAGCGCACAGCGGCCTCGCCGCCTTCGCGGTAGTAGTCAAGGTTGCTGTGCTCGCCGTCGAACTCGGGCACGAGAAGCGGCTTGCGGCTGCGCAGGATCCATCCCACCAGTCCCTGACCGGGCGCAATGCGCACGTCGGGGATGACGTTGTCGCCGGCGCTGCAGTAGGCGGCGAGGCGGGACGTCTCGGGCTCCTCCGAGCCCCTGGCGTCGGGAACAAAAAGAACAACCGTATTGGCATCGAAAATGCCGGCGACAAGTCCGAGCATCTGCTGCTCGAGGGAAGAGGTATCTGATGGCATGGCGTTACAGGCCTGTATAGTAGGCGCCGCTCCCGGAACGGGGACTTTCGGACCGCGCAGCCGTTCTGCGGCAGCGGCGGGCCCGCCCGGTGCCGCGTGTTGCTGGAATGGGGAGGGCCGGATTTCCGGCTTGTTCTCCAGTATATCTGACACCCCCCTTCCCTGCAATGGCAAAAGCGCGTCAGAAGGCCCTCCGCGCGGTACAAGTTTTCATACGGAACCGTTTTTCCTTCCTGAAGGAAAAAACGGCGGAGCCTCCTGTTCTCCCTGTTCCGCCGCCAGTCCGCTCCCGGAATTTTTTGCGCAAGGGCCTTGAAATCTCGTCAAAAAAACTTAACTCTTACACCAATACCATACGATGGGCACAGTGACGCCCGGCATGGGAAATTTTTCACCAGGGAAACAGCGATGATCAAATGGCAGGATGTACTTACCCGCGGGGAGACGGCCTGGAAGGACGAATACACACCCGCCCTCGGCACCGGCCTGCGCACCCTGCCCGACATGTTGCGCTTCCTTGATTCCGTGCATATCCGTATGTGCCTGGCCAAGCCCTACGCGGACAACCCTTCCTACCCCCTGGTTGAGCCGAGGGAGCTTCTGCCCACGTTCGACAACCCCATGTACGAGTACAAGAACCTGCCCGGCTTCTCCATGGTGGTGTTCCACAGGCCGCTCAAGTATTTCGACGAGCGTTTCCAGTACGACAGGCTCCTTCCCCCTGGCGGAACGGACGACGGGAAGGCGGCCATGGGCCAGAACATGCAGACTTTCCTGGCGCGCCTTCCCCGCGTGCATCAGGACGTTTTCCGCATGCAGTTCTCCAAAACGAATCTCTCGCTCATGGAGAACTACCCGGCCCTTATGCCGTACCTCACCAACCTGGACCGTGCCCATGTCATCAGCCTCGGGCCAGACGGAACGTTCTTCCTCTCCGGCATCTTCGCCTCCTTCGTCAACAATATCGACTCCGTGCTCAAGCGCTTCGGCCTGCACATCGGCAAGTTCCGCCACGGCGACAGCGAGATGTACGCGAAGAACCGCATGTTCGTGTACCAGTTCCTCATGGAGCTCTACGGCTTTCCCATCGTCAGCGAGCGCCGCACCTCGGCCGCCATGTTCGCCCGCTCCCTCTACAAGCACGGCGAACCCTTCATCCTGCGCGTGCTCGGCCAGACGGACAGGACCATCACCACCTACATTTCAGACGGATCTTCGCATTCCTCCTATCCCCGCATCGAGAAGACGGCCCTCGTCTCCGTGGACGCGGATCAGGAGGAGGCGCTCGACGCCATAGGCAGGGAGGGCTTCTTCCTCGACAGCGAGCGCCGCGTGGTCATCCTGCGCGTGCACTACACCCAGCACCGCTACAATCCCGCCAATGTGCGCCAGGACCGCGCCCTCTCCGTCCTCTCCCAGGAGATCATCCACCCCATCACGGGCCGGGTGCTGAAGGGACTCAACATCATCAGGGACGCCACCAATATGTACCTGCGCCTCAACGACATGGTGCGCGGCGAGTACACGGGACGCGTGGTCTACAAGCGTAACGAAATCATCGAGTCCACGGACACCCACGAGAAGCGCCTCAAGGTCATCTATTCCTGGCTCACCAAGAACCAGCGGCGCGTCATCGACTATTCCGACGAATTTTACGACAAGGTGAGCAGCGTGCTCACCGGCTACCTCTATTCCCCCGCTCACGACGAGGACTTCGCGGGTCTGCGAGATCTGCACCGCGAGGTCTGCGCGAGGCTGAGCTACATCCAGCAGGCACGGCGTGTGCGCGTGCTCGAGGATCTCAGGAACCGCCGCTACCACGGGGAGCGCATCTCCTGGAAGCGCACGCTCGCCATCGCCCTTGATCTCGCGAGCAACCTGAAGTTCGAGATTGTTAACTTCTTCCCCGAGCTCGTGGGAAAGGCCCTCTTCTCCCTCGACCATATTCTCTCGGACCGCTATCTCGTGCGCACCTACATCCGCCAGCCGGAAGGCACGCGCCTGAGCAAGAGCGGCCAGGCCATACGCAAGACATACGGCTCCCTGGTCCAGGCCTCGGACGAACTGCGCCAGGCCCTGAAGTTCAGAAAGAAGACGGCTGAGGAAACGGAGGCGAAGCAGCCGAAGAAAACAGCCGGGAAGGCGAAGCAGTCATCTGACGCGCCCGATCCGGATAAAGAAGGAAGTCCCGCAGCATGAGTGAAATACGTTCTTTCTATGTGGAGCCCGCCGCCTTCGGCGAAACCATGACCATCACGGGCCCGGAGCACAAGCACCTCTTTCAGGTGCTCCGCCTCAGGGCCGGGGACAGAATCCGCGTGCTCGACGGCGCCGGACACACCGCTGACTGCGTCATCGAAAGCGCGGACAGGAGGCAGGCGGCCGTCAGGGCCGAGCAGACCACTTTCACGCCCGAGCCAGCCTCCAGGGCCGTCATCGCCCTGGCTCTGAGTCACGCCGTGCGGCGCGGCTTCTTCATGGAAAAGGCCGTGGAACTCGGCGCGAAGGAAGTCTGGCTCTGGCAGGGGGATCACAGCCAGGGAAAACTCCCCGAAAAGGAGCGTGAGTCCTGGCAGGCCAGAATGATCGCCGGCGTGAAGCAGTCCGGCAATCCGTGGCTTCCCGCCGTGCGCGCCTTCCCCGAAGGAATTTCAGGCGTCATCCGCGAAGCCGGCGCTTTTGAGCACCACATTCTGCCCTGGGAAGTGCAGACCGGCGTGCCCATGCTCGGAATCGACGCGATCGGCCTTCCCGGCACCACAATTTACGTCATAGGCCCCGAGGGCGGCTTCTCCGAACGCGAGATCGCCCTTCTGAACGAAGCGGCCTACAGGCCCGTGAGCTTCGGCCAGCGCATCCTGCGCTGCGAAACAGCGGCCACACTCTGCCTCGGGCTTCACTGGTGGGCCTCCCAGCAGCAGGGCAGGCCTGACTGTCCGGGAAAGTAACAGATTCTTCAGCGCGGGCGGAGGCCGGAAATGGCAGAAAATACGGGCGTACAGGAGAAAGGAGGCGGCGGAGTCGTGCCTCCCCTTCCGGAACGCATGCGTCCGGCGGCCCTCGATCTCTTCCTCGGCCAGTCCCACCTCGAAAAGCGCCTCCGCGCGCTCCTCACGGCGGAGCATCTGCCGAGCCTGCTCTTCTGCGGCCCCCCGGGCTGCGGCAAGTCCACCATCGCTCTCATTCTGGCAAAGGGAACGGGACGTCCCTTCAGGCGCATCTCCGCGCCCGAGGGAGGCCTCTCCCAGCTGCGCCGCCTCGTAAGCGGCGTTTCTGTCCTCGTGGCTGACGAACTGCACCGCTTCTCGAAGGCCCAGCAGGACTTTTTCCTGCCCCTCGTGGAAAATGGCAGCCTCACCCTCCTGGCCACCACCACGGAAAACCCGTCCTTCGCCGTCACCCGCCAGCTTTTGTCAAGGCTCACCGTCCTGCGCATGCGCCCCCTGGGACAGGACGAGCTCCTCACCCTCGCGAAGCGCGGCGCGGAGGAAATGAAGGCGGACATCAGCGGCGAAGTGCTGAAAATGCTGGCTGAACTTTCCCGCGGTGACGCCCGCGCCCTCCTGAACCTCGTGGAATACGTGGCGGGGCTCCCCTGCAGGGACGATCCGGAATCCGTGAAGGAAATGCTTCCGGACATCCTGAGGAGCCAGGAGGCGAACGGCGGCAGCCATTACGACCTCACGTCAGCCCTCATCAAGTCCATACGCGGAAGCGATCCGGACGCGGCCCTCTACTACCTGGCCTGCCTCCTCGAAAACGGCGAGGACCCCCGTTTCATCTGCCGCAGGCTCATTCTCTCGGCTTCCGAGGACATCGGGCTCGCGGATCCCGCGGCCCTGACCATGGCTGTCTCCTGCCAGAGAGCCGTGGACTTCGTGGGCATGCCCGAAGCCTACATGCCTCTCGCTGAAACGACAATTTATCTCGCTCTCGCCCGCAAGAGCAATTCCTCCTACGCGGCCTATCTCAACGCGCGCCGCGAGGTGAGAAGTCAGGGCCCCCTGTCCGTCCCCCTGCATTTACGGACTGCCGTCACGCCCCTCCAGAAGGAATGGGGCTACGGCCGCGGCTACAAATACCCGCACGCCTACCGCGGCGGGTACGTGGAGCAGGACTACCTGCCTGACGGGCTCGTGAACAGACGTTTCTATAAACCCAGCGCCAACGGCGATGAGCCACGGCTCTCGCAATGGTGGAGGCGCGTCAAAAACATTCGGGACGACGAGTAATCCCAAGGATCATCCGACATGCACTTCTTCAACCCAGAGAAGGTCACAAGCCGCTTCCAGGGGCCGGTGTACGATTCGAAACCGCGCGAGCCCGGTTTCTTCACCCGTGCCTTTCCCTCTCTCTCCTACTATCTGCGCGTCTACTTCGGAACGACACTGTGGACCGTCATCAAGGCCAAGCGCGGCACCTTCGATGACAAAGCCTGGCTCTACTCCAGCAACTGGATCCTCGATGAGGTGGAGCGCACGGGCATCCATGTGCACGCCGACGGCATGCAGTACCTCGACCAGCTTGAAGGCAGGCCGTGCGTCATCTGCTCCAACCACATGAGCACGCTCGAGACGTACCTGCTGCCCGCCATCTTCCTGCCGCGCTTCCCTGTCACCTTCGTGGTAAAGAAGTACCTTGTTGAAATGCCTCTCTTCAGCGACGTTATGAAGAGCCGCTCCCCCGTGGTGCTGGGACGCAGCAATCCGAGGGAGGATCTTCTGAAAGTCCTGCACGAGGGCAGCGACCGCCTCAAAAATGGCATGTCCGTGGTTGTCTTCCCCCAGGGCACCCGCTGCGAGCACTTCGACGACGCAAAATTCAACAGCCTGGCCGTCAAGCTGGCGGCTAGGGCCGGCGTGCCGCTCGTGCCTCTCGCCCTCAAGACCAACGCCTGGAGCCTGGGGCACAGGGTTAAGGAATTCGGAAAAATCTATCCGAACCGCGACGTGCTCTTCCGCTTCTTCCCGCCCATCACCGTGAAGGGCTCCGGACGCGCCGAGCACAACGCCATCCGCGATACCCTGAGAGAGACGCTCTCCTTCTGGGAAAAACGCCAGGATATCCTCGACCGCCACGCCCTGCCCTTCACGCCCCCGAATTTCAGACTCCCCGCGGCCATCGATCCCGAGGCCCTGGCTGAATCCGGACAGAAGACGGCGGAGCCCGGCCAGCAGCCGGATGAGAGCTCCGGCACGTCAGACGGCGCCCGGCAGTAATGATTTTCCCCCGGAAGGCGCAGGCCTCCCGGGGGTTTCTGTCTTCTCCGTGACTCCTTCCGCCGGAGAACCACAGGCACAAAAAAAAGGTCCGTGCTGATTTTATCAGTACGGACCCATTTCATTCTGGTCGGGATGGTGCGATTTGAACGCACGGCCTCAGCGTCCCGAACGCTGCGCTCTAGCCAAACTGAGCCACATCCCGTTGACGAAAAAGAGGTCTACACCCAAACGCCGTTTCTGGCAAGCACTTTTTTGAAAAGATGGCGCCCGGAGCCCGTAAACGCAGAAGGGGTTCCCGGAACTACATGGTTCCGGGAACCCCTCATTCATTCTTTCATATGCCGGGCGTGCCGGCAGAAGTCAGACTAGAAGTCCATCTGGCGGTAGGCTTCCAGAGCCTTGGCCTGCTCTTCGAAGTCCTTGAAGCCGGCGTGATGCAGAGCGTCCTCAACGGTTCTGGACCAGTTCCAGGTCGCATAGATGACGGGCTTGTGGAACGTGGAGCGGAACGTGTTGAGCTCGTCCCTGTAGAAGGCTTCCTTGTTGGTGCCAAGGTGCTCGCGCAGCTGCTGCAGACGGCGGGAAATTTCGCCGTCATACCAGTCCTGAATGTCGTTGCGCTGGTACTTGCTCAGGATGTGCTCGTAGCCGTTCTTCTCAAGGAGCTTCTTCAGGCGGTTGAAGTGCTGCTCATTGAGCCATTCGCCGAGCTTGCTGACCGGGATGTTCTCCTGCTCGACCGCGTAGATGTCCTTGACGGTCTGGGCGTAGGTGTCCGGCACAACGGAGGCGGAGGCGATGCCCGCGATGGCAACGATGCCGCGCATGATCACGCTGTTGGACACGCCCTGGCCGCAGAAGCCGACTTCCTTGCCGTACTTCTGGCCGGTGAAGATGGAGGCCAGGATGGTCCACACGACAGCGGGATCCTCTTCGTCGTAGATGCGGCGGAGAAGCGCGTTGTCGCGGTCCGTGGCCAGCGTCATCTGGGTCATGTCGTTGGAGCCGATGGAGAAGCCGTCGAACTGATCCAGGAATTCCTTGGACAGGATGGCGTTGGACGGGATTTCGGCCATCTGGATGATCTTGAGACCGTCCCTGCCGCTCTCAAGGTTATGCACCTGGGAGAGGTACTGGCGCATGGCGGAAGCTTCCTCAAGCGTACGCACGAAGGGCAGCATGAGGTGCAGGTTCGTGGCGCCGTAGGTGCCGCGGGCCAGCTTGAAGGCCTCGAGTTCCCAGTCGTGGACGTCACGGGAAACGCCGCGGTAGCCGAGCATGGGGTTGGCTTCGGTCATTTCGAAGAGGTTGCCGCCGAGAAGGTTGCGGTACTCGTTCGACTTGAAGTCGGTGGTACGGTAGACGATGGTCTTGCCGTAGAAGGCCATGGCGAAGAGAGCGAGGCTCTGGGCCAGGGTCTGGATGTAATGTTCACGGCCGGTGCGGAAGCCGCGGGACCTGATGATCTTGGAGATCTTCTGGGGCAGCTCGCGGACATCGTCGATTTCCTTCTTCAGGCCGGCGCGCACGCTGACCTTCTCGCGGAGCTCGGCCACGGCCTTCATGTGCTCCTGAACGAGGGGAAGATCCTTGATGTCACTGACCTGCTGGTCGATGACGGCCTGGATCTCGGAAATGCGCTTGGCGCCTTCGGGATCGCACGAGTCACACTTCGAGAGCTCGTCGTCGTAGCCCATGATGTACTTCACGTGCTCGGCGAGGTCGACAGAAGTCTTGAGGACGTTCACATGGCGGGAAGCGTTCTCGAGGTAGGCGTCGAGCTTGTGGTCGAGCTCGCGCATCTTGCGGTGCATGAGCAGGATTTCCTCAGCGCTGCTGCCCTTGTCTTCCTCGACGAGCTGCTCGAGCTCCTTGGAGAGGCCGGACACCACACCCACGTACTCGCGGATGTTGAAGTCGTAGGCCACCATGCCGCCGTCAAGCTGATCGCAGATAACCTTGGTCAGGTTGGCGTCGAGTTCGGCGACCTTTTCCTTCACGATGCGGTCGAGTTCGCCATTGTCGTAGGCTTCGAGAGCCTGGGGATGCACGGCGACGTTGCCCAGCATGAATTCAGCGCGGAGCAGGCCCACCTTGAAGCGGGGGTAGACGCGCAGGCGGGACAGAGCCAGGGCCTGGCCCACGTCGGCGAGGATGAGACCCACGCGGCACTTGGTCTCGGGAAGATTGTCAATGTTGATCTCGCCGCCCACTTCCTTCAGGGGAAGGAGACCGCGGTAAACACGGCCGCGGGAACCGTCAACGGTCACTTCCATGCCGTCGAGGGCCCTGATGGCGTCGATGTGCTGAATGCCGATGACGGCCGGGATGCCGAGTTCGCGGGAGGTGATGGCGGCATGGGAGGTGTCACCGCCCACGTCAGCCATGATGGCCGTGGCGATACGCATGCCGGGCACCATGTCGGGGTCGGTGCGCTCGGCAGCGAGAACATCGCCCTTGTTGACCTTGTTGAGCTCAAGGGCGGAACGCAGGAAGCGGACCACGCCGTGTCCCGCGCCGCGGGAGGCGCCGTTGCCCTCGAGGACAGTCTCGGCGCTCGCGAGCGCTTCGGGATCCACCTCGCGGCGGCGCATGAAAATGGTATGGGGATGCTGCTCGAGCTCGCTGTTCCAGCGGGTCTCGGGACGGGCCTGCACGAACCAGAGCTTGTCGTGGGCGTCGATGCAGAACTCGGTATCCATGATGATACCGCCGTACTGTTTGCTGATGGCGCGTACGCCCTTGGCAACGGTCTCGGCCTGGCTCAGGGAAAGAGCCCAGCGCAGGGCTTCCAGTTCGGGTACCTTGACTTCCTTGGTGCCGCCGCGATCGTCATAGACGATCTTCATGTCCTTGCAGCCCATCTGACGGATGACGACCGGGGATCCATCGTCACGGGTGAAGACGTAGGCCTTGTCAGGGGTGACCTTGCCGCCCACGACAGCCTCACCGAGGCCGTAGCTCGCGTCGATGGAAACGAGGTCCTTGCGGTCCGTGCCGCGGCAGCCGGTGGCGGTGTCAGCCGCGAAGGCGGTACCGGAAACAACGGGGCGCACCATCTGCATGATGCAGACGGAAAGGGAGGTGCCCTCGATGGCCCAGTCCTTCTTGGCCTGCTCGCCGATGGACTCGTCGCCGAGTTCCTCGGCCTTGGTCATGGCGTCAAGAATGGCCTCGCGGCGGTAGGTCATGGAGCGCAGGTTGTAGGCGGAGGCGCAGTCCCAGCTGTAGGCTTCGGCCACGTGGTCCTCGCCCACCATGTTCAGGAAGGTGTCCTGCAGGCCGGCGAAGGCCTTTTTGCGGGAGTCTTCACCTGCGGCGGAGGAGCGCACGGCCACGGGGGTCATATCGTCCTCATTTTCCTTGCAGATAGCGCGGTAGGCGCTGCGCACGGCCTGATCGACCTCGGGAGGGAGCGGCACGGAAAGGATAGCGGCCTGCACCATGACGGAACGCTTGCGGAGCTGGTCGATGCCCTCAGGAGAGGTAGCGAAGCCTTCAACCACGTTATTGATGAACGTGCGCAGCTTCGTGGAACCGGTCTCGGTGCTGTTTTTCTGGGCGTCAGCCACGCGTTTGCCGAGCTGATGCACAAATTTCTGCAGATAATCGGGATCCTGGTTGATCACCGGGTCGTTCCAGTCGATGCGGCCGTATTCCTGATCCACCATGCTGCGGACGAGGCGGCTGTTGACTTTGGACTCATCGAGAACGTGATGGAAGGCAACCGAGGAGATGGCTCTGAAATGCGGAGCCTGGATTTCCTTAATCTGACTGATGATGGCGGTGTTGTAGTTTTTGCCGCCGACCAGCATTTCGCCGCTGGCACCCAGCTGGACGATATCCGCACCTGTCAGCACAAGCTGTTTCCTGATATCCTCAGGCGACTTCGCGGATTGTTTCTTGTCCATGATTTCCTCCGTTTTGCAGGACATATGTGCAGGAACCAATAAAGCGGGCCCATTTGGAAAAACGCCACTTTAAGGGCATTTTCCAAAAATATCCCGATGCTTCTATAACAGAAAAGCCGGGATTCTGTCCACACTGGAACAAAAATCCCGGCTGCTGTTTCATATTATTATCATCTGGCCTTCTGTTAGTTCAGCGGAGTGCCGCAGAACGGGCAGAACCGCGCCTCCTTGTCCGTGATGGGATGGGCGCAGGCCTCGTTGGGACAAACCTTGGGAACGGGTCCGAGCTCGACCAGGAGCTCGCCCTCGCGCACAGGGATCATCTTCTTGTTTTCCTTGAAGTCGGCCGTCTTGAGTACGCGCTTGACAATACCATCGCAGGGAGCCAGCACGGCTTTTTCCTGCTTCATGATACTCACGTTGAAGATTTCCTCGCCCTTCTTCACGATGTCGCCGGGGGCCACGTACATGACCCACAGGTCACCGGTGCTCGGGCTGCCGACCTGGTACTGGTCATTGGGATCGGCCATGGGCACGCCGGCCGCTCCCCTGCCCGCGGGCTCGGCGAGCTTCACGCTGCAGCTCATGAACTCGGAGTCAAGCACGTAGCGCACCACGCTCATGCCGGTCTCATCGGGCCTCGAGATATGCAGCATCTGCAGGGTGTGCGGCTTGCCATGGCTGTCCTCGAAGTTGATGGTCTCGCCGACCTGCATGCCTTCGAACCAGGTGTTCAGGGGCAGGCAGTTGGGATCGCCGTACTTCTTCACGAAGCGGATGGTCTTGAGCGCGTCGCCGGGGAAGTTGAGATACATGACGTACTCTTCGTCCGAAGGCTCGCGGCCAAGCATTCTGGCGCACTCGGCGCGCACCTCGTCGAGGTTGACCGGGGGCAGCTGCTCAAGGGGCGAGCACTCGGTACGCTGGGCGATGGCTTCCTTCCACTTGGAACCGAAGGCGCTCTCGTAAACCCAGTCCGGCGGGAAGCCAAGCGGCAGACGGCCGAACTTGCCGAGAAGGAGGTTCCTGAAGGCATCGTTGCAGTCCCTGTAGATAAGGAGGCGGGCCTTGCGCATCTCGTCAGAGAGCTCGTTCTCAGGCGTACGGTTCACTTCCTGCATCACTTCAAGAAGGTATTTGACCTCGTCCTCGCCGCCGCGCTTGTAGGCGCCGGTCACGCCGAGGAACGCGGTGTTCCAGGTAATCTGGCTGCCGGGCGTCACGTCGTGGTAACGCACGATCCTGCGGGTCTGCTCGAGGAAACGGAGCATATAGGGCAGAATCGTGATGTAGCCCTGCTTCACCGCGCCTTCCTGCGAGGAGGAGGTGGCGCCGCCGGGCATGCCGTGACGGGTGACATCGTAGTCGATGCCGCGGAAATACGGCGAGCAGTACCTGTCGTAGTACGGCATGAGCTGCTTGTTGACGAAATTGGCCTCGCGGATGGCGTCCATGTTGAGCTTCGTCTTGAGGCCGAGCTCGCCCTCGAGGTAGGCCACCATGGACTGCACGTCGCCCTGGCCGTAGCTGCGCACGGAAGATCCGAGCGCCACGTCCAGAATCTGGCAGCCGGCCTTGGCGGCCGCGCCACAGGCGGGCACGAAGAGACCGTCCGTGTAGTGGCGGTGGTAGTGCAGAACGAGTTCGGGCCACTTTTTGCGCAGGGCTGTCACGAGCTCTGAGATGAAGCGGGGCGGGCAGACGCCGCCCATGTCCTTCAGACCCAGGATGAAGTGTCTCGCGGCCTTGTGGGGATCAACGCCGAGGAGCTTCGCCATCATGCGCACGATGTGATCGGTAACGCCGAGGTAGTGCTCCACGTCAAAGCCCTTGGCCCAGGACATGGAGAGAGCCGGCTCGAACACGCAGTCCTTGCGGTTCATGACCACTTCGGCGAAGGGCAGCATGTTCTCCACGTGGTTCAGGAAGTCAAAGCTGCGGACGACCTGGTAGTTGTCGCAGATCATCTCTCCCGTCACCTGCATGGCGTTCTTCGGCTGCGGCTTGTAGCCGAGCACGTTGGTGGAACGCACGAGGAGCTGCTTCAGGGTCTTGGGCGCGAAGCGGTTCCATTCCTTCGCTTCCGTGAAGGGATAGGTCATATTGGCGAGCATGGCCACATGGAAATGGGCGCCGCCGCCATTCTCGATGGAGAAGTAGCCGGCGTTGTCGAGATACGGGCCAACGAGCCTGTCCTCGGCAAGACGCATGCGGTTGCTCGTGTTGGACTGGGTGATGTCGCGCGGCGTCGTGTCGGTGAAATGCACCCAGTCGGAGTCGCGGATGTAGTCGAGGAGCGCTTCCCTGTCGCCGTGCGGATACGGATTCTCCTGCCTGCGCTCTTCATTGCTGATGACGGGCAGGTGCGGCCTGAAGGCGCCGAGGCGCGGCGTTTCCCTGGTGCGGTACTCGCCGAGGGACACGTAGGGGTTGTAGCCCTTGGCCGAGATTTCGGCCACGAGGCGGCTCAGGCGCTCGCTCTCCGCTGCCAGATCCTCATACTGCATGAGCTCGGGATGCTGGGCCACGAAATTCGTGGAGATCTCGCCGTTGCGGAAGTCAGGATTCTTGATGACCTGACGGAAGAAGGGAATGGTCGTGTGCACGCCGCCGATGACATACTCGCTGAGGGCGCGCTCCATGATGCCCAGGGTCTTCTCCCAGTCATGGGAATAGGCGATGAGCAGGGCGCCGGCGGAGTCATAGTTGGCAGGGAAGTCGTAGCCCGCGGAAATATTGGAGTCGAGGCGCACGCCGGGGCCGCCGGGGGACACGTAGCGGGTAATCAGGCCCGAGTTGGGAGCGAAATTATCCTGCGGGTTCTCCAGGTTGATGCGCACCTGCATGGCCGTGTAGCCGGGCTTGAAAGTATTCTCGTTGTAGCGGAGCTCGGCGCCGAAGGCCACGGCGATCTGCTCTTCCACGAGATCAATGCCGTAGCGGCTTTCCGTGATGCCGTGCTCCACCTGCAGACGGGTGTTCACCTCGATCATGTAGGGATTGCCGTCCGGGGTCACGAGAAATTCCACCGTGGCCAAGGACTGATAGCCCACGGCGCGCACGAGCCTGCGGGCGTATTCCTTCAGGCGCTCGCGGAGTTCGCGGGTCACGCCCTTCCAGGGGGAAGGCGTGATTTCCATGAGCTTCTGGTTGTTGCGCTGCACGGTGCAGTCACGTTCGTCAAAGGCGAAGACATTGCCGTAATGGTCGGCCAGCACCTGGATCTCGATGTGATGCACATCAGTCAGGAGCTTCTCCACGAAGAGACGCGGGTTGCCGAAGGACGCCTGGGCCATGGTGGAGGCTTTGAAGAAGGCGTCCTCGAGCTCGGACTTGCTGTGCACGGCGAAGATGCCGCGGCCACCGCCGCCGCCTTCGGCCTTGAGCATGATGGGCAGCCCGATCTCATCGGCGAGCTGGCGCGCCTCATCAACGGTCACGGCTCCCTCGGAGCCGGGAACGACAGGGATGCCCAGCTTGCGGGCCACCTTGCGGCACTCGACCTTGTTGCCGAGCAGGTTCATGGCCTCCTCGGAGGCGCCGATGAAGACAATGCCGTTGTCCCGGCAGAGGGCCGGGAAGCGGCTGTCTTCAGAAGCGAAGCCCCAGCCGGGATGGATGCCCACCACGCCGCTGCGCTTGGCAAGCTTCACGATGCGCTCGATATCAAGATAGGCACGCGGGTCAGGGCCCAGAAGAAGCAGTTTCTGCGCGGTCGAGGCGGAAGGTGCCGTTTTGTCAATATCGGTAGCCGTCATGGCTGCGATGGCGTCAAAGCGCTCCCTGATGGAACGGCAGATGCGGCGGGCCGGAATACCGCGGTTGGCAACCAGTATGATCTTGCCCTTTAGAAATTCCTGTACTTCCTTAAACGTCTTGTTTGGCATGAACTCGTCCCTCTCTAAAAACTGTCTCTCTCTCCCGCGAACCGGATGCTTCCGCCCAGATACTCCTTCACGCCCCCGGCCTCCCGGAGGATGATCTGTCCCTGGGTCCCCACACCTTCCAGAATGCCGGTGGCCGTCAGGCTTCCGTCCTCCAGCCTGACGGGGTTTCCCCGCCAGAGCAGATACCTGTTGGCCAGTTCAAGCCAGCTTCCGGATTGGGTAGTCTTTTGACTATAGACAGAAAATATGGATTTAACAAGCAATCCCCACAGCTCATCCACGCCGGGAACCGCCCTGCCCGGAAGCACGCATTCGGAAAGGCTGCAGGCCATGAGCGCCGTGCTCTCACGCATGGCCTCCGCCCCGGGGTGCGAAACCAGATTGAGCCCCACCCCGGCCAGGAGCACGCCCGCCCTCTCCTCGAGGAGGATGCCGCAGACCTTGCGCGGCGTTCCTCCGAACATGAGCGCCACGTCGTTGGGCCATTTCATCACTGCCGGATACCCGTATCCCTCAAGCGCCGCGCAGACCGCGGCCCCGCAGGCCACGGCAGCCTCGGTTCCCACAAAGGGCGGCTCCATGGGGAGGCGCAGGGAGGCGTAAAGGTTGCCCGCCGGCGATCCCCAGTTTCTGCGGTACTGCCCGCGTCCGTTCGTCTGGCTCTCAGCCAGAAGGCTGTCGAAAACACCGAGATGGACGTCCGGCTCCCTCGCCGCGTCCATGGTGGTGGACACCGCACCCCTGTGAATAACGTTAAACACGGCAGCCTCCCTGCTTTCCAATCCATTCCTCCGCCGCGGCTCCGAGGCGCCCGGTGAAGGCGTCCATGTACGGACCGTGGTCAAAGCCGCACACGTGCCCGAACCCGTGGGCCGTGAGACGGACCAGGTGCCTGAGAGGCTCCTGGCCATAGAGCACGCATTCCCGGCAGAGTGTCTCAGAGGAGAGGACAAGTTCCGCGAGTCCGGTGAGCGGCTCTCCCGGGAAGGACAGGATATTGGTCGGTCCGGGCACCCCCATGGCCCTTCTGTTGAGTCCGGCCATGGGACCGTCCAGGGTCACGGTAAAATCAAGGGCGCCCGGCACGCCGGGACATCCTCCCTCCTCTTCCACGGCCCGGGCCTCTTCCCAGAGAGTCCGGAGGAGCGGCTCAAGCTCCCTGAGCGGACAGGGAAGAAACGCGCAGGCGAGAGGACAGTCCGCGTCCAGTGTTACACTAAAGGGAGCCCGCAGGGCCCCCCCGTTATTTTCCATCATCGTTTTCTCCGGCAAGGAACATACGACCGACTTCTGAAAATGAGAGTCCCCTAACGCCGTTCCCCGGTGTCCGGCATATCGATGTCGAGGCCGGCCCCGGACCCGTGCTCCGGCTTCGCCGGCTCATGGGCGCCCGCGTCCATGCTCAGCGGACAGCCGTCCATGAGATGCTCGTCTTCCACGGAAGCGGAGTGGCCGCCCGCCTCGCCCGGGCGCAGTGGGCCGATGAAGGCCTTCTCCTGCGCAGCCTCAGCCCCGGCGTCCTTCCTGGGCGCCCCTTTTTTCAGGCCGATGTTTCTGCGGCATCCCACAAGGCGCTGGAATACGGAAGGTTTCTCCCCGCCCTGTCCCGCGTCCTTCGCGGGGGACGGCGCCGCAGGTTCCTTCTGGAAAAAGTGCTGTTCCGGGGCCGCCGCTTCTGCGCCTTTCATCCCCTTCACAGGTTCCGGATAGGCGATGCGCTGATGGAAGATGCCGGTGAGCACGCGCTGGAAGCTCTCACTGAGATAGTGGAGATCCCTGAAGGTGAGCTCGGACTCGTCGAGCTGGCCCTCGGCAAAAATTCCCTTGATGATTTTATCGACATGCGCCTTGAGGCGCGCCGGCGTGGGATCAGTTAACGTTCTGCTCGAAGCCTCGACCGAGTCGGCCAGCATGAGAATGGCGGCCTCCTTCGTCTGGGGCTTGGGTCCGGGATAACTGTAGTCCGACTCGTTCGGGTTCTCGCCGAGAGCAATGGCCTTCTGGTAGAAGCAGCGGATCACGCGGGTGCCGTGGTGCTGGGCGATGATATCCGTGATTTCCTGGCCCAGCCGGTAGCGCTGGCAGAGCTCGATGCCCTTCTTCACGTGATTCATGATGATGAGCGCGCTCATGGAGGGCGAGAGCTTGTCGTGCTTGTTGGGGCCGCCGAACTGGTTCTCAATGTAGTACTGCGGGTAGGCCAGCTTGCCCGAATCGTGATAGAGGGCAGCCACTTTGCAGAGAAGCGCGTTGGCGCCTATGGCCCTGGCTCCGGCCTCGACCATGTTGGCCACCACGATGGAGTGATGATAGGTGCCCGGAATGGTGACCATGATCTCCTGCATGAGGGGCTGCTCGAGGCTGATGAACTCCATGAGCCTGAAGCGCGTGGAGTAGCCGAACACGGTCTCGAGCACGGGACTCAGGGAGAAGAAGAGAATGAGCGTCAGAAGAGAGTTGATGCACACAGCCGTGAACAGCATGGGCATCTCATTCAGGGCCGTGCCTTCAAGGAAGGTCGCGCCCACGAGAAGGAAGCTCTCGCCGAGGATGAGCGGAATGAGGTTCCACACGGCGTCCTGACGGCTCATGGCCGATACCACAAGCCAGGTGGTCAGCATGGCCGAGAGAAAATGAAAGAGGCCGAGAGACACGCCGAGATGCAGGTTCACCGCCGTAAAAAGCGAGAGCAGAAGGCCCATGGTCACATAGCGGCGGGCCGCGAAAACCATGGCCACAAAGCCGCAGGCTCCGGCCATGGGAAAGGCGACGCTGAAGGCGCCGGCCAGCGTGGAACTCTCGATGAGCGCGCCCAGCGCGTAGACGCCGCGGGCGGCCAGGGTCGTGAAGGCCACCACGATGCTGATGAGATAGAGATCCTTGTTGCGGATGGACGATCCCGGACGTCCGCTCGGGGACAGGAAAAAGCCCAGGGAAATGAAAAGCGAGAGGATGAGGAGCCCGAGGGAGCGCTGCCAGTCGAGCGGCATGGCCGTGGTCTGGTACAGGGCCTGGAGCTTAATCTGCTGCTCGCGGCTCACGCGGTCGCCGCGGCGCACGATGAGCTCGCCCTTCTGTATCTGGTAGTAGACGGGCTCGACCTTATCCATGACCTGGCTCGCGCGCCGCTGCGTGGCCTCGCGGTTCAGGGTCAGCGTGGCCGGCAGGGAAGCGGAGAGAAGCACATTCACGGCCCTGCGCGCGTTGTGGGAAAGTTCCTGCTCACCGCGGGCCAGGGTCGAAATTTCCGTCAGGAAGGACTGCACGTCCGGAAGCACGGTCACATCAGGACGCAGAACCTCCTGGCCCGTGTCCAGATTGCGGATGATGACGCCGCTCCTGCCCACACGGGCCGTGCGAATATCGCCCACGAGGCCTTCGGACATGCGTTCGCGCAGGAGGGGAAGCAGTTTGTGGAGCACGAATTTCTGGGTCGTGGGAACGCCGAGCTCCGGCAGAATCTCGCGGGCGAGCTCAGGGCCGATCTCGCTCGAAAAGAGCACGCTCGGATCCTCGCGCCCGTTCTTCGGCGGCGCGCCGTTGAGCTCGCGCATGAGGTCGATTAAACGCGTCTCGAAGGCGATATAGGGCTCGAGACTCAGATCATAGACCGAGGGCTGCAGGAGCATGACCTGCTTGCGCCGCGCAGCCGTGGCCTGGGCGTCCTCCACGAGGAGGTACCGGTCCGCGACGACGTTGGACTCGGCCACCTGTCCCGCCACATACAGTCTGTGGCCCGTATCGAAATTGAATCCCGAGAAAAGCGACACAGCCAGAAGAACGCACGCGAAGACGGCGCAGCCGCGCCCGCATCCGAGATGCGCCCTGATGGCCCGGCTTATGGCCAGGAAACAGGGTCTCGCGTTAGTGATCTTCTGCTGCTGCATCATAAGCGTGGACTATGGCCCCGACGAGAGGATGGCGGACAACGTCTCCCTTCGAGAAACGGTGGAAGGCGATGCCTGGCACGCCGCGCAGAATCTTCAGCGCCTGCACAAGCCCTGACTGGGCATGATTGAAACCTCCGGGGAACTGGGGCAGATCTATCTGCGTCACGTCGCCGGTGATAACCATGCGCGAGCCGAAGCCCATGCGGGTCAGAAACATCTTCATCTGTTCCTGGGTGGTGTTCTGGGCCTCGTCCAGGATGATGAACGCGTCATTGAGGGTGCGGCCGCGCATAAAAGCGAGCGGGGCCACCTCGATGGCCCCCGCCTCCATCATGGAGGCCACGCGGGCCGCGGGCAGCATATCGTTCAGGGCGTCGTAGAGCGGGCGCAGATAGGGGTTCACCTTTTCCGTAAGATCGCCCGGCAGGAAACCGAGCTTCTCGCCGGCCTCCACAGCCGGACGGGTAAGGACAATGCGCTTCACCTGGTGCTGGGCGAACATGGAAAGGGCCATGGCCACGGCGAGATAGGTCTTGCCCGTACCGGCCGGTCCCACGGCGAATACCATGGCACAGCGCCGGAGCGCGTCGAGATAGGCCTTCTGGGCCACGTTGCGTGCCGTAACCGTCTTTCTCGGGGTATGAATGAAGACCGCGTCGCGGTAGACTTCCGAAAGGACGACACCGGGATCACTGCGGACCATCTCATAGGCCCGCGCGATATCCTCCTGGGTCACATTCACGCCACTCTTGAAGAGCCCGTAAAGCTGCAGAAAAACATTGCAGAGCGCCTGCCGGACGCGGAGATCCGGGGTGTCGACCAGAACCTTCGCCCCCCGGCTCGCGATGTGCGCGCCGCTGGCCGAAGCAAGGAGATGCAGGTGGGCATTGTTGGGTCCGAACAGCTGGTTGGCGACCATGGGATCGTCAAATTCTACCAGTTCGGCCGTGCTGTTTTCTTCTGACATACCCTTCACTTAATGAAAAACGTGGTTAGTGTCCATGAAAAATAACCCGGATGCGGCCCCTGCTGGTTGTTATTTAAAGTATCCCTTTAAGATGTTTTTTCCCTTCTGACGGGACGCCGTGCCCTGCCGTTTCGTTTTCGTCTTGCTAAACACCCGCGTATGACGTAATGAAATCCCTCCCTGAAGCAGGATAAAAGCCCCCGGCGCGCGTGCCGCGCCCCTTGTTGTTTTCACGTATTCACGGCTTTCCTTCCGGGCGTTTCTTTCCTTTTCCAAATCACTCTTAACATGAGGTTTGCATGTCCGCACTGTCTTTCAGTCCATCCAAGCCCAGACGGGTCATTTCCTGTCCTGTCATGCCTCTCCGCGATGTGGTCATCTTTCCGCACGCCATCGTGCCGCTTCTCGTGGGGCGCGAAAGCTCCATCCGGGCTGTCGAGTCCGCCTTTACCGCCAAAGGCCCCAGGCTCATCTTCATGGTCACCCAGAAAGACAGCAGCCAGGAAGAAATCCACGGGAGCGACGGACTCTTCACCATGGGCTGCGTCTGCCAGGTCCTGCAGCTTCTGCACCTGCCCGACGGCAATGTGAAAGCCGTAGTGGAAGGACTTTACCGGGCGACTTTCTCGGACTACGCCCTGGACGGCGACTATCCCTCTGTCGTGGTCACCCCGGCCGAAGACGTGATGGGCGACCAGCAGAGCTTCACCGCTGCCGCCAACCTCCTCTCTTCCGAGCTTCAGACCTATATCAAATCCGGCAGGGGTGCCCTCAACCAGGACGCTTCCCAGCCTCTTGAATCCATCAGGGACGCTTCCGCGCTCTGCGACTCCGTCATGGCCCGCGTCAACGTGCCCTTCCCGCGCAAGCAGGAGATCCTCGAAATCCTGGATGTCGCGAAGCGCATGGAGGAGGTCTTCGTCTGCCTCCACGGTGAGAATTCCCTCGCGACCATCGAGCAGCGCATCAAGACCCGCGTGCGCGAGGCCATGGAAAAAAGCCAGCGCGACTACTACCTCAACGAACAGCTCAAGGCCATTAACAAAGAACTGGGACGCGAAGAGGATCCCATGCGCGAGCTCGACCGCATTCTTGAAGAGCTCAAGAAGCGCGACATGCCCCAGAAGGTCAAGGACAAGGTCGAAAGCGAAATCCGCAAGCTGCGCATCATGACCCCCCAGGCAGCCGAGTACACCATCGTGCGCGGCTACGTGGACTGGATCATGGATCTGCCCTGGAACAGCCTCAAGGACGTCGATATCGACATCGAAAAGGCCCGCAGGATCCTCGACGCCAACCATTACGGCCTCGAGAAACCCAAGGAACGCATCCTTGAGTACCTCGCCGTGCAGAAGCTCTCCGGCGGCCTCCACGGCCCCATCCTCTGCCTTGTCGGCCCGCCAGGCGTTGGCAAGACCTCACTCGCCAAGTCCGTGGCCCTGGCCACCGGACGCGACTACCTGCGCCTCTCCCTCGGCGGCGTGCGCGATGAGGCCGAAATCAGGGGCCACCGCCGCACCTACATCGGCGCCCTGCCCGGCAAGATCATCCAGTCCCTGAAGCGCGTGAAGTACAATAATCCCCTGCTCTGCCTTGACGAGGTGGACAAGATGACCAGCGACTACCGCGGCGATCCCGCGGCTGCCCTGCTGGAAGTCCTCGACCCCGAGCAGAACAACGCCTTCATGGATCACTACCTTGATCTCGATTACGACCTCAGCAAGGTCTTCTTCATCACCACGGCCAACTCCCTGGAGGACATCCCCGCCCCCCTGCTCGACCGCATGGAGATCATCGAGCTGCACAGCTACCTCGAGACAGAGAAATATCACATTGCCAAGAATTTCCTTATTCCCCGTCAGATTAAGGAAAACGGCCTGAAGGATTCCAATATCAAGTTCACGGATAACGCCATCATCTCCATTATCCGCGACTACACCGGGGAGGCCGGCGTCCGCAACCTCGAGCGCCGCATCGCCAAGATCTGCCGCAAGGTTGCCGTGAAACTCCTGGAATCCAAACATCTCGACAAACGCATCATTATTACCTGCCAGACTCTGCCTACCTATCTCGGTCAGCAGATCTACCGCCACGACAAGCCCGAGACCACGTCGACCGTCGGCGTCTGCAACGGTCTCGCCTGGACCAGCAGCGGCGGCGAGCTCCTCCTCGTGGAAACTTCCATCATGCCCGGCACCGGACAGGTGGTCACCACGGGCAAGCTCGGCGAGGTCATGCAGGAATCTGCCAAGGCGGCACTCAGCTACGTGCGCGCCCACTCCGAACTGCTCGGCCTGGCTGATGACTTCCATAAGAAGATCGACATCCACGTGCACGTGCCGGACGGCGCCACCCCGAAGGACGGCCCCTCAGCCGGCATCACCATCGCCACGGCCATCACCAGTGCCCTCCTGGGAATCCCGGTGCGCAACGATATCGCCATGACCGGCGAAATCTCCCTGCGCGGCCGCGTGCTGCCCATCGGAGGCCTCCGTGAAAAGCTGCTCGGCGCCAAACGCGCCGGTGTCTACACCGTCATCGTCCCCAAGGACAATGAGCGGGACATCAAGGAAGTGCCTGCCGAGGTGGTCAAGGGCATGAACATCATCTACGTGGAACACGTTACTGATGTCCTGCCCCTCGCCCTCAATGCTACGAAAGACCAGATCTTTTCGGGACGCGGGATGAAGCCCCTCACCGAGAAGCTGCGCGCCGGTTTTGCTGAAAAGCCGGCCGCCCAGGCCCAGTAGCCAAAAAAGACAACAGAAAACTGTTCCCCGTCCCTGGCGATGAAGGCAAACCCTTTATCTGTCAGGGGCGGGGATAATTTTTCTCTTCTTCTGTCAGATACGGGGACATCCCCACAGCTCTGACTGCGGAGTCTGCAAAGTGTCCAGGAAACATCCCGGCACACTGTCCGCCAATGCTGCCACGCTGCTGTCTGCCTTTTACGGAGCGCAGCTGGCCACGGTTATATTCACGGGCTGAGCCGGGAGGATTCTGTCAGCAGCTCCGGCAAACGGCGATACGCTCAAGGTCGTCCGGAACATACAGATTCCCATCAAAATAACGCCGGCCTTCTTCTGTATACAGCCTCCGGCGCTGCTCCAGGGAATCATCTTCCGTATGGTAAAGGATCAAATTGCGCACGCCCATGCGGGCCGCGTTTTCGCAGGCTTCCTTTACCGTGGAATGCTTTTTCTCATGCGGGTTATACAAAGAGCTCTGTGACTCAAGGCAGAAAGCCTCGTGCATGAGCCATGCACTCCCCCTGGCATATTTCTCCCCGAACGAATTCAGAGGTTCGTCCCCGAGGCAGGTGAGGTTGCCGCAGGGGAGTTCCATGGAAAAGCCAAACTGCTTCGCCTTCACGGAGTGAATGTCAAAGAAGACGGTCCTGTGTCCCAGGATCTCTTTTTCTTCACCGTCACCAACCGGAAGAAGATGCACACGGGATCCGATGAGCCGCGTCTCCTTCTCCCGAATCAGCATCATCACAAGGGTGCGGATGGTGTCCAGGAGTTCCGGGTGTGCGTACACAGTGAGATCGCCAGTATAGGTGCCGCTGTTGATATCCTGGCAGATGCTGCGCACCATCCAGAGTATCCCGAGGATGTGGTCGAGATGACTGTGGGTGACATAAATGGTATGGATTTCGTCCGGTGAGACGCCAGTCCGCCTGAGCTGCGCCAGTATTCCATTGCCGCCGCCTCCGTCCACGAGCAGGTGACTTCCGTTTTCACTGAGCAGGAAACAGGTGTTGTAGCAGCGGGTGACCATGGCGCGGCCAGTGCCAAGCATGAGAAGTTCCATAGTAAAAATCCCTTTCTCCGGGTTACGTATTTTGTAGTGAGGGTCCAGGGGAACTCTGCCCGGAAGGTTCCCATGCGGATGTACCGGAGGTCCGGCGGATGCCGCGGCATACAGACACGCACCTCCTTCACACCCCCTGGAGGAAGCCTCTGCATGCCGCCGGACGCAGATGCCACTCTCTGGCTGTTCCCTGCCCGGCACTTTTCCGCGGTTTATCTTCTCACGGATAAAAAACAAGGGGAGGAGGCACAGGGAGAGTTTACTGTACCCCCTCCCCTTCCGCAGAGGTAATTTCTGCGGGCCAGCCACAGGCTGGAGGACGGAGGATGGCTTTGGGAGAGACTAACGTATCGTATGTTAAGGGGTATCCACCCTGTGACTGGTCAATTTGCTGGCAGGGAAAAACCTCCCCGGTGGAGCGGAATTATCTGATACGGCAACCCGTCTCATCGAGTTTTGTATGAAGCCAGGTCAGATCCATCGTTCCGGATCTGTGAATGGCCTCAATTTTCTTTTGCGCTCTGCCGGCTATTTCTGCGGCCTTTTCCGCCACCCTGCAGGCTTCACCCGGATGAATGGCAACCAGACCGTCCAGGTCGCCAACGATAATGTCCCCCGGTTCGACAACGACATTGCCCAGGGAGACGGGAACATTGATTTCTCCGCATGCGTCCTTATACGGGCCATTAGGATTGACCGCACGCGCGTACACGGGAAAATCCAGTTCCCTGAGTCCGGCGAGATCACGCACAGCGCCATCTATGACAAAACCTGCGAGACCGCGTTTCATGCAGTAGCTGGCCATGACGTCACCGGTCACGGCGCGTTCTGTGTACCCTGCGCAGGAAGCAACGATGACGTCACCGGGCTGCGCTTTTTCCGCAGCATAATAAAGAAGGAGATTTTCACTGGCTGGAAGGTTCACCGTGTACGCGATTCCCAGAATACGCGTGCAGTTGAGAGGCCTGATTGAAGAAGGGAGCGCGGCATTTCGCCCGAGGGCATCGCAGATATCCGGGACAGCCAGATGGGCGAACCGGTTCACCAGAGCGCTATCCGGACGGGAAATTTGTGTGTTGATGGTGTATCTCATGATTTTCAGTCCTGCAGAAAAAACGTCGAGTTGGCATACGTGAGGATCCCGACCGTCATTTTCGGATTTCCGTCAAGCCAGGCATCAATCGCCGTCTGGGCGTCACCCTTACGGAGGAGGCAGCGCGCCAGGTCAGATTCCGAAAGATCCGTGTGAAGGATAACCTCATGATTCAGCGCGGCCCGCGCGAAGAGAAAAGCTTTGTGCGCACCCATAACGAACTCGCTGTGCCGGAAGTTCTCCATAAGCTCTTCCTGACTGTGGAAACGTTCAACGTACTTTTCATACCGCTCGTCGCCTATCCCCTGGGCGCACTGCGCGAGAAGCAGAATCTTCCCATGCGGAGAGACGCAGTGACGGCAGGCATCAAGGGCCTTCTGGGCCTGATACAGACAGATATCCTTGGGATATCCGCCGCAGGAGGCGATGACGATGTCAAAAGGCTTTTCAAGACGCTGCCCGTACAGCGACTTTGTCATTAACGCGGCCTTTTCGAGAACCGCGACCGGACTGCCAACAAAAAGGGCTGCGATCTTCTTGTCAGAGGTGAGGACCACGTTGACAGCCACCCGGACGCCGGCGATTTCCCCGGCCTCGTTCATATCCAGCCGTACAGGGTTTGTAGCGATGTTGCCGGCATACGCCTCATCCCTGGTCATCATGCTGTGACTGTGGGTTATCATGTTCGCGGAAGCGCAGCCGACAACAACGCCCTTGGCACCGCCCGTGCATCCCACAAACTGATGGATATCGACCATGCCCATAACGATCTTCAAATCCGCATCGGCGTAAGCCGCGTTGATTTCAACAGGCGTTCCCCGGCTTGTCACGCCCATGTGACGCATGGGCGAAGTCAGGGCGTCATGGGAAACCACGCGGCAACCCCTGAGATCTTCGGGCAGGATACGGGCAAGCTGGGCACCGTCGGGACGGGGATGCAGCCCCCCGCCCACGACGATGCTCACCCGTTCATGAGGAAGATCGGGATACGTCCTGAAAATCTTCTCTAAGAGCGGAGGAAGAAGAAGTTTCGTGGGAAAGGGACGCGTTTCGTCAGGAACGGCGATGGCAATGGAACCAGGCGGAGTCATGTCTTCAAACCGGAGACAGGACAGGGGAGAATTCAGCGCCCTGGAGAATTCCCCGAGGGGATCTTCCAGAGGCTGGGCGTGCCTGGGTTCAACAACTGTCACGTTCGCGTTTTCAGGCAGGGAAAGCGCGATTTTCCCTTTGCCGTATTTCAGGATGTACTGCATGCGTAACCTCATGAAGGAGGGGAAGCCGGCTTAAAAGAGAACACCCGTGGGCGTCGGCACACTGAGCAGTTCGCAGAAGACAACCCACACGAGCACAGTGAAGACAACACCGAAGAGAGAGCTCACGCCTAAAACATGCAGCTTTCCCCGGGATTTATCGCACAGGGTGAACATGCTTATGATCATGAACACCACCGTGCTGACGAAGAATCCGATGAAGCTTACGCAGAAGGCATAGATGATGCCCGCTGCCGAAATATAGGCAACACGCCCCCAGGCTACGTGTTCGCCGGAGAGAGAATCGCCGGAAAGCTTCCTGCGTTCCCAGAACCCTTTGATGACAAACCACAGACCTCCGATGGCGATGATGGCAAGCAGGGCTTCAGGAAACACGCGGCTGACACCGGTCAGTTCTTCCATCTGGATATAAAAAACAACGGTAATAGCAAGAAAACTTAATCCACAGAGAATATCATTCGTACTCTTTTGCATCAGTCTGCACTCCCCCGCTGCTTTTTCCGGAGCCGGTTCTTTTTCTGAAGATGATAAACAGAGGCGTGGCCACAGAAAGAATAAGCGCGGCTATCAGGACTTTATTAATGACGCCTTCCGTCAGAACTTCCAGGAGGCCGCCGCTGACAGAGACAGAGAGATCCAGACACTTACCAAGGTTTTCCTCAATCATGGGGCCCAGGATTACACCAAGAGCCATGGCACCCGTGTCCATACCCAGCCTGCCGCCAAAATACCCGACAAAACCGAAGGCTACGACAGTCCAGATATCAACCATGGAGTTGGCAATGGCGTACGCTCCTATGAAGGAGAGAACAACGATGCCCACGGCGATGAAAGTCAGCCTGATGGTCAGAAGCCTGGCCATGATGCGGCAGAGCAGGTAACCGATGGGAATAAGGAGAATATTGACGGCAAACTGTGAAAAAATAAAAGTATAGGTAAGATCGGGAGTTGCAGTGAAAATCTTGAAACCGGGCTGAATGCCGTGCGCCATGATTGCGCCGAGGATAACCGCGGCCACTGCGCTGCCAGGAATGCCCAGCGTCAGCATGGGAATGAGGGAGCCGCCGATGACCGCATTATTGGCGCTTTCAGAAGAAGCAACGCCTTCAATGATGCCGGTACCATACTTTGAAGGATCCTTGGCCCAGCGCTTGCTTTCGTTATAGGCAATGATAGAAGCTATTTCGCCGCCGGCACCTGGCAGCATGCCGATTGCCGTGCCGATGAGGGAGGAACGGAGGAGAATCGTCTTGCAGCGTGTGACAAGGTGTTTGAACGTTTTATAAAACACACCCTTATGGGGATGGTATTCTGCCACGAATTTCTTGTTGGACCCGAGCAGAAAGAGGACCTGGGAGAAGGAAAAAAGGCCAATCATGCAGGGGATGACGGAAATACCCTGTGAAAGGGAATACGCTCCGAAAGTGAACCGCGGCGTCCCGGTATTCGGATCGAGGCCAATGGTCGAAACCAGAAGACCGATGGCGCCGGAAACAATGCCCTTTCCCATATTGCCGGGGCTCATGACGGCGATGGTGCTCAGGCCGAAAAGACAGAGCCAGAAATTTTCAGAACCGCCGAAGCTGAGCGCGAAGTGAGCGAGCGGCCTGGCCAGACAGAGAAGGAAGATGACACCTATGAAACCACCTATGCCCGAAGAGATGAGGGAGGTGTAAAGCCCGACATCAGCTTCGCCCCGCTGCGTGAGCGGCCATCCGTCGAATGTCGTTGCAACGGATGAGGGAGTGCCCGGTGTGCAGATGAGAATGGCCGAGTTAGCACCGCCATAAATAGCTCCCACATAGATGGCGCCGAGCATGATGAGTCCGGACGTGGGATTCATGGCAAAGGTTACGGGGACCATCAGAGCGACACCCATGGTGGCTGAAAGGCCGGGAAGTGCTCCGGTAATAATGCCGCCCGTAAGCCCCAGGAGCATGAGACAAATATTGAATGGATCAATCAGGTTGAGTAAGGAAGGAAGAACATAATCAATCATGCGAGAGGCTCCTAGCGTGCTATATTACGTTCAATAAAGTCCAGGGAACCCGTTGATAAAAAAGTTGCGGACCGAAGAACCAGCCCGCAACTTCACAAAGTCTACTTGATGAGGCCGTTTTCCTGCAGCAGCTTTTTATCGACAACTTCGAGCGAGCGGATATAGGCTTCGAGGGAAGCGGGGTCGAGATATTCAGCAGGCTGACCAGCCTTCTTCATATCCTCAAGGTAGTCCGGATCACTGCAGATTTTCTTGAGCGTGACGCGCAGGAATCGCACTGCCTCGGGATCAGTTCCCTTCGGGCAGGCGAAGATGCGGCGGATATCGGAAACCAGGTTTATGCCCTGTTCTTTCAGGGTGGGCACATCGGGAAGGAAAGCGTTGCGCTTCTCACTGGCAACGTTCAGGATGCGGAATTCGCTGATGGAACGCATGATGTCGTTGATGTTGCCGAAAATAAGATCAACCTCTCCACCCAGGAGCGCCGCGTTCTGGTCAGCAGCTCCCTTATAAAAAACCTTTGTTATCTTGGCTTCAGGGAAGAGCTTGCAGAACTCCAGGTACATCAGATGATGGCCGCTGAGGGGTCCCACGAGGCCGACCTTCAGCTTATTGGGATTGCTCTTCGCGAAATCAAGAATTTCCTTGAAATTCTTGAACCTGCTGGTCTTAAGAACGGCCACGCACTGAGGATCATTGACGACCTGCGCCAGGTATTCATAACTGTCGGAAGTAAAAGCCGCCTTCTGGGAGAGTTCCTGCAGCACCATGTGCGGAAGATTCATTCCGCCGAATGTGTATCCGTCTTTGCTGGCTTTGGCGATTTCCGTGAAGCCAATCATTCCGCCGGCGCCGGGCTTGTAGACAAATACCCAGGGCTGCTTGACGTACTTGTTCCAGTATTTCTGCATGATGCGGGCCTGTACGTCACTGGACCCACCGGCTGTAAAGGCAATGATCAGATTGACCGGTTTTTCAGGATAGGCAGCCCGGGCCGGACTGCTGACGGCAAAGGCGAGAGTGACGGCCATGGCAAGTGAGGTTAAGAACTTAAATGGGCGCATTGGTGCCTCCGTATCCTTTTGAATGGGGGGGTAAATATCGGCCAGGAGAGCCCTGGCCGATATTACTGGCGGGAGTTAGGCGCTCTCGTACAGACGGGTCATGATGAATTCGCGGTGTCCGAGGACTTCAGCGCTCGTCATACGGCCGTTGCAGGTGCTGATGAGCATATCAAGCAGCTTGTCGCCGGCCTGATCGTAGTTCATCTCGCGGCGGAGGATGCCGGTCACGTCGACATCGATGTGCTCGCTCATGGTACGCAGGGTACGCGGGTTGCCGGTCAGCTTGATAACAGGCTCAATCGGGTTGCCGATAATGTTGCCCTGTCCCGTGGGGAAGAAGTGGGCAACATAACCGCCGGCGCAGAAAAGCGTCACGGCCTCAGCGGCAGCGGAAGAGGTGTCCATGAACCAGAGACCGGGGCCGGTGGGCGTTTCAGCCTTGTCGAGGCAGCCGACAATGGGAGCCTTGCGGCCAATCTTCTGAATGTTGCCAAGAGCCTTTTCTTCGATGGTGGTCAGGCCGCCTTCGATGTTGCCCTTGGTCGGCTGGGAGTCGCAAAGGTCATTGGTCTTGTGATCCTCGACAACCTTCTGGTAACGGTCGAAGAAAGCCTGGAACTTCTTGCGGACGTCATCATTGGCGCAGCGGGCGGCAACGAGATGCTCACCGCCGGTCAGTTCCGTCGTTTCGCCGAAAGCGGTAGTGCAGCCAGCTTCGTAAAGTTTGTCAAAAGCATTGCCAACGGTCGGGTTGGCAGAAATGCCGGAAGTGGTGTCGGATTCACCGCATTTGCAGGAAACCCAGAGGTCCTTGATGGGGCACTCGGTACGCTGCAGAGCCGTGGCGTACTGCACGAATTCCTTGGCCTTCTTGGAAGCGGCGTTGATGGTGTCAAAGTCGCCGTGCTTTTCAATGCCGAAGCCGGCAACCGGCTTGCCGGTCTTGGCGATACCGTCGACCACACGCTGGGTCCACTGGGGCTCAATACCGATAACCACGCAGGCAGCAACGTTCGGATTGGAACCGGTGCCGATCAGCGTACGGAAATGGAGGTCAAGGTCGGCGCCGAACTGCAGACGCCCGTAGGCATGAGGCAGGGCAATGGTTCCCTTGACGTTGTTGGCAACGGCCTCACAGGCAGCGTTGGAAAGGTCGTCAAGGGGAAGGATAACAACATGATTGCGGATACCGACACGGCCGTTGTCACGGCGATAACCCATAAATGTCTTCTGCATTTCTACCACCTCTTCGTTTTTACATTGTGAACATGCAGATGTTCGCCACGCTTGATGGGCTTAACAACTCTGCCGATATCGGTACCGTATTTAATAACGGTATCACCAACATTGAGATCCTTAAGGGCAATCTTATGGCCGATCGGAATATCATCAAGAGTTGTGATCTGAATATCTGAATCACCATCCATGATCCAGCCGTTAAGCTTGTCTCCCTTTTTGACTCCTTCAACCACGATGACACCAACTGAATCGCCGGGCTCGTGTACGATGAAATGAGTTGTCATTTCGTACTCCTTAACTAACGTATATAAATAAAACCACCACTAACATAAAACGGCATGACAGGGATTAAACAGTAATCTGCATGCTGTTTGTTTATAAAAAAGCAATTCCCATGCCACTCGTCGTTCTTTTCACAACCCACTGAATTTATCTTTGTTTTTTTCAGAACAAGCTCATTTCAGGATTGCCATGGTGCCCAAATTTAGTTAAATTTGGGCATATAAATGACTAAAATTAAGCAGAGATGGGCACATGATGGCACCTGAAGAAAACGAAAACCTGGAAAATCCTGAAAACTCCGTCGGCAGGCTGGCCCAGAAACTGGCCGTTTCTGTAAGCACACGTATGGATCGGGACGCGTTCTTCCAGATCCTCTCGAGCCGGCTGCGTGAACTTTTTCACTACAACAGATTCTGCATCAACCTTTACGACAGGGACAGGGAAGTCCTGAACCTCTTCACTGCCGCCGACGGGACAGTCGTGGAGTCGCTCTCCAACACCCGCGTTGCTTCCAATACCGTCGCCGGTATGGCCATCAGCTCGCGCAAGCCAGTTGTCATCAATGATCTCTCCGCCCTGAACAAAAGCCGCTCAGCGCAGACCATGGCCACCGTAGGACTGAACGCTACCATAGCCCTGCCGCTGATCATCAGGCGTGAAGTTATTGGGACTCTGCATGTGTCTTTCAAACGCCAGCCTGACAATGTCGTGGAAATTCTCAATTTTCTGCTGAGCCTGAGTCCCATTGTGGCGTCCTTCCTCTATGTGCTCCTCGTAGGTGAAAATCAGAGCGACGCCATGAAAAGAGGATCCAGCAACAGCGCTGAAAGTGAGGACGAAAAACATGGTCTGGCGGACAAACTCCTGAACACGCCAAGCATGTCACAGATTATGGAGACAGCCCGGAACGTGGCCAAATTCAAAATTCCCCTGCTCATTACAGGCGAAACAGGAACAGGCAAGAGCATGCTCGCCCGCTGGGTGCATTTCCACGGCCCCCGACGCGACAAAAATTTCATCAAGGTGAACTGCCCGTCCCTGGCACCCACTCTTTTCGAGAGCGAAATGTTCGGCTATGTCCGCGGCGCCTTCACAGGCGCCAATGCCAAGCGTATTGGCCGCATCGAACTCGCTGACAACGGGACTCTCTTCCTTGATGAAATCGGCGATCTCTCGGCCGCCATGCAGAGCAAGCTCCTGCAGGTCCTCGAGGACAGCGCCTTTGAACGCGTCGGCGAATCGCAGCCTATCAGCGTTGATATCCGCATCATCTCAGCCACCAATATCAATATCCAGGACGCCATTCGCCGCGGCACCCTGCGCGCCGACCTCTTCTACCGCCTGGCGGCCGTGACGCTCCACCTTCCTCCCTTACGCGAAAGGCGGAAGGATATTCCCCTTTTCGTCAGCCATTTTATCAAGTGCTTTTCCGAGGAGTATAAAATCCGCCCTCCCCACATCCGGGGCAGCGTTCTGGACATCCTCTGTGCTCATAACTGGCCGGGCAATATCCGGGAGCTGCGCAACGTTGTCACCAGCCTCCTCCTGCGGTCAATGGAAGGAGCAGTGACGGAATCCTTTGTGCGGGAGAGCCTCAGGAGCTCTGCCAGCATCGCCGAATCCGCAGAAAGCGTGCGCCGGGGACTCTGTACCACGACGCCCGTCAGTTCCGAAGCTTCAAAACCGGCTTCCCAGCCGCCCTCGGGGAATTTCGGAAGCCTCAGAGACATGGAAAACCGTCATATTCTGGAAGCCCTGGAGCGCTGCGGCGGCAAGGTTGCCGGCCCAGGAGGTGCAGCCGTGCTTCTCGGCATGCCGCGCAGCACTCTGCAATACCGCCTGCGCAAGCTCGGAATCAAAAAGTCCGGTTCCGGCCGATAACGTCAGCAGGTCAGAAAAATGGCGTTCCCGTTTCTGGCAGATGTTTTTTCACCGGGAATATCCTGGTGATTCTCCCTCTCCTTAAAGTACGCAGCATCGACAGTGAAGATTGATCAGAAGTCTGTCAGAGGACGGTTTGTGAATTAATCCACGTAAGTACCCACACTTTTACAGACCCCGGAAACAGCCAGTTTCGAAAATGACGTTCCGCACAGATCATCCGTTATACGGTCGATCTTCCGGGTGGAAACCCCTTTCAGGACCATGACTGCCATGGTTGTGAGAAGGGACTGTTCACTGCGCGGATAGTTTTCAAAGATCATCGTCCTGAATAGCTGATTCAGGTGTCTGGGGACATTCAGGGGTATCTGCCTGGCCGGGTTTTAGCTCATTGTGCGCACGCCGCTCCGGCTGTCTGTGCGCCTCTCTGTGCGCTCATAGCGCTTTGCTCTGTAATCCAATGGACTCCCCGGGCATGGCATTGAGCCCTTGGAGCAGCAGACAGAATCTTTCCTTTTTCGCCTCTGCCGTAAACGTCCGTAGAAATTCATCGAATTCTAAGTTAAGGATGACCTGAGCCATGGTGTTCTCCTTTCGGTTTTGGTGTCTTTTGCTATTCCAAACATACCGAAGGAGCTCCCATGGGCTCAACTTTTTGCTACTGGAATTTACACCACTATACGGAGTTTACTGTCCGATTAGACGGTAACACGGATGGGAGGAGAATAAACATGCTCAAAGAATTACGGATACAAAACTTCAAAGGGTGGAAAGATACCGGCACCATCCGTCTAGCTCCCATCTCGCTTTTTTTCGGTGCCAATAGTTCTGGCAAATCCAGCATCGGACAGTTTCTGATTATGCTGAAACAAACCGTTGAATCACAGGATCGAAAAGCTGTGTTTTATCCTGGGGGGAAGAACTCCGCTGTTCAGCTAGGCTCTTATCAGGAAATGGTCTTTCATCGTAATCCTAAAAACAAAATCTCTTTTGATTACAGATGGTCTTTGATAGATCCCCTGAAAGTTAAAGACCCTCTGTCAGGACAGATTTTTTCTGGTAATGAATTGGATTTCAGCGCGGAAGTCGACTTGGCCGACTCAATAAGGAATTTACCGCAGGTCGCTAAGTTCAAATATCGTCTTCTCGAAAATGACAAGCAATCTCTTTCCATTAGTTTTTCACGAAATTCAAATAAAAGTGAATACACTGCATCATCTGAGCAATACAATCTTGTCAGAAAGAAAATGCGTGCTTGGGCCCCAAAAGATGTTGTTCGATTTTATGGTTTCCCTGACGAGGTAGTCGCTTATTATCAAAACGCTGAGTTCGTTCAGTCCTTGAATCTTGCGCATGAAAAACTATTTAGCTCAATCTATTATCTGGGACCGCTAAGGACAAAGGCTGAAAGGCTTTATACTTGGAGTGGTATTGCTCCAGAAAGCGTTGGTTTTTCAGGAGAAAACACCATTGCAGCAATTCTGGCGGCCCGAGAACGAAAAATTAGTTTAGGTTACAAAAAGGTAGCAAAGCCATTTGAGGAAGTTATCGCCCTTAAACTTAAAGAAATGGGACTGATCGAAGAGTTTGAGGTTAAACCTATTTCCGAACAGCGCCAGGACTATGAGGTTAAGCTTCGTACAAAAGGCTCCGAGGATTGGGTGGATCTCCCAGACGTTGGTTTTGGCATTTCCCAGGTTCTGCCTGTTCTGGTGCAGTGCTTTTATGCTCCTGCGGGTTCAATTATCCTTATGGAGCAACCGGAAATTCACCTTCACCCGAGCGCTCAATCTGCGTTGGCCGATGTGATGATTGACGTGATCAACTCCAGAGAAAATGGAGCCGACAGAAATATTCAAATAATCATTGAAACCCATTCTGAGCATTTCCTGCGACGGTTGCAAAGGAGAATCGCCGAAGATTTTATTTCACAGGAAAAAGTATCAGTTTACTTTGCTAATAACTCTAAGACTCCTGCCACACTTGACCCCCTTCAAATTGACATGTTCGGCAATATTCAGAATTGGCCAGAGAATTTTTTTGGTGATGAGATGAGTGACATTACAGAGCAAGCCAAAGCTGCCATACAAAAGAGGATGAACCAGATGACTCAACATCAGGAGCTGCCCCAATGACATTACCAGAAAAAATAATTGTTGATACTAATGTGCCAATTAACGCAAATCTTGCAAATACACCAAAAGAAATTCCCGCTGACATGCTTAATTGTGTTTTAAGTTGTATCATTGCTATTGAGTGTGTCATTAAACAAGGAGGGCTTGTTATTGATTCTGGTGATGAAATCTACAATGAGTATTTGCATAATCTTTGCCTAAGTGGGCAAAAGGGAATTGGCAATGCTTTCATGAAATGGGTTCACGATAATCGATGGCGCCTGCCGGACTCCGATCGGGTAACTATTTCCAAAAATGGCGACTCCTATAAAGAATTTCCAGACCATGAAGGATTAGTAAATTTCGATATATCTGATCGCAAGTTTGTTGCCGTTGCAAATGCTCACCCGAAAAAACCACCTATTTTGCAATCTACAGATTGCAAATGGTGGGGCTGGAAAAATGCATTGGAGGATGTCGGTATTACCGTCTGTTTCCTCTGCCCAGAATACGTTAAAGATAAATATAAGAAGAAGATCGGATTGTGAACGATAGTTTTTTCAAGTTTCCATCCACTCCACATCTGGCAGCGCTGCCTGATGTCGATATCCGAGAGGATAAGGTTCTTTCGGAATCAGAGCGTTTTGATTTCCTACGACATAGCCTTGTTGTAGAAGAAAAAGTAGATGGCGCAAATCTGGGCATCTCCTTTGATTCAGAAGGAAATATTCGCGCACAGAACCGAGGGGCATACCTGTATCCACCTAGATCAGGACAGTGGAAAAAACTTGATGACTGGCTGGAACCCCGTCTCGATATGCTGTTTGAAATTCTTTCCGAGAAGTTCATTCTTTTCGGTGAATGGTGCTATGCCCAGCACTCAATTTTCTATGATCGTTTGCCTGACTGGTTTCTTGGTTTCGATATTTACGATAAACGGTTTGGCAGATTTCTTTCTTCCGAGCGCCGGGATGCGCTCTTAAGGAAGATGGGTATTACCCCGGTTCCTTTTGTCGCACGCGGACACTTCACTTATTCAGAACTCCTAAAACTCCTATCAGTATCAAAATTTACCGATCAGCCTGCGGAAGGAATCTACCTCCGGGTTGACCAGGGGGACTGGCTGGCCCAACGGGCTAAACTGGTTAGACCGGCGTTTGTCCAAGCTGTGGAGCAGCACTGGTCGCGCTCCGCCATCAGGCCGAATCGGTTGCGTTTGGCCCCGCAAGAATGACGTCTTTCATCAGCGGCCTTCCCTGCCACCCCTGTAAGATTCGTTTTTTTTTTGCGATTGGCTACGCTGACCTGAACCACGGTTCTGCCGATGACTCAGGTATCGGATTCCTGTGTGCCCCCTTCCTGGCGGCGTTTACGAACCCGGCCTGAAAATCAGACTCCATGACGCAGTCAGTAAGCTTCTCATTTTGGGCGTTGCGTTCGCGCGTTATGGAGCCGACGGTGAAGTTAGGCACCCTGCGCGGATGGAAGCGGAGTAGCCATGTGTCTCTTCCCTGCCGCGCATGCCGATGGTCGATAACGTCCAGAGTTTTTCGCACATTTTTTTGAGGCTCGCCCGGTCAAGTTCTCCTCTGCCTGAAATCCGGCCATCATGGGAGGCTTTTGCGCACCCACGGTCCGGATGTTTACTTTGGTTTCTGGTAACTAAGAATTCTGTCCACTCATGAGACTTCGTCTCATGAGGATTCCGCGCCTGCGGGGCATTTTCGGCGCGCCGGAGCCCGCGCCTCCAAATGCCCCGCAGGCCGGACGTTCTTCCCGGGGCGGAACAGAGGAAAAGCCTCCCTCTGCCCGCCTACGGCGGAGGACACGCCGCGTTACTGGATGAAGCGGATACCGTGCAGACGATCCACTTCCGCCGGATCCGAAAGATCCAGGATAAGGCTTCTCCCCGTATCCATGCGCCCGATGGCGTCCATGTCTTCATCGTCCAGAGCAAAATCAGTCACTGAGAGGTTCTCATGCAGTCTTTCGGCATGAACGGACTTGGGGATGGCTATGGCTCCGCTCTGTATGAGCCAGCGCAGAACGACCTGGGCAGGCGTTTTGCCATGTTTTTTCCCGATAGCCGAAAGATCATCCCGCGTGAAGATGCCTTTGAGCCCTTCAGCGAAAGGCGCCCAGGCCATGGGCACTATCTGATTCCGGCGCATGAGTTCCCTGAGTTCCTTCCGCTGGCTGAAGGGGTGCAGTTCAATCTGGTTGACGGCAGGCACAATATCATGGCTCAGGATGAGATCCTCAAGCCTGTTCGGAAGGAAGTTACAAACACCTATGGCTCTCACTTTCCCCTTCCGGTAGAGTTCCTCCATGGCCCGCCAGCTGCCGTGATAGTCGCCGTAAGGCATATGAATGAGATAGAGATCCAAATAATCCGTCTGGAGATTTTCGAGCGTCTTTGCAAAGGAAAGCAGCGTTTTCTCATACCCGCCGTCCTGAATCCAGACTTTGGAACAGAGAAAGACATCACCGCGGTCAACGCCGCTTTCGCGCACGGCGTCACCCACAGCACGCTCGTTGCCGTAGCACGCGGCCGTGTCAATGAGACGGTACCCCATCCCCAGCGCTTCGCGCACGGTATTCCGGCAGAGATCCTGATCCGTCACCTGAAAAACGCCCAGGCCGAGACGAGGCATCTCAACCCCGTTGTTCAGGGTGACGGTTCCCTTTTCCTTTTTCACGGCGTCCAGGAGAACAACTCCCTGTTCCGGGTTGTGGTCGATGGCTCCGATGATCTTATGCGGCAGGTACGCTTCCTCGAGATACGCCACGTCTTCCTGCGTCAGCGTGAGATCGAGCGCGCGGGCAGCATCTTCAAGGTACGATGCCTTTGTGGCGCCGACAATGGGAGAGGTCACGCCCCTGGCCCATTCCCAGGCAAGGGCGATCTGCGCCATTTTCACACCATATTTTTCAGCGAGTCCGGCCACGCGCCGAACGATCCTCATGTCCTGCGTCCGGGAGTGATCGTACTTTCCCCTGGCCACAAGGTCGGTTCTGCCCCGCAGGGTGGACGATTCCCACTGCGGACGCGTGAGATGTCCTCCGGCAAGAGGGCTGTAGGGCATGAGGGAAACGTTCATTTCCCGGCAGACGGGAATAAGTTCACGCTCATCCTCTCTGTAGAGCAGATTGTAGTGATTCTCCATGGCCTGGAACATGGCCCACCCGTTCTCACGGGCTGCGGTCTGCATCCTGAAGAACTGATACCCGTACATGGCCGATGCTCCAAGGGCTCGGACCTTGCCGGCCCGCACGAGGGCGTCGAGCGCCTCCATGGTCTCCTCGACGGGCGTTTCATAGTCGAAGCGGTGGATGATGTAGAGATCCAGATAGTCTGTGCCGAGGCGGCGCAGCGTCCCGTTAATCTCCCTGTTGATGGCCCAGCGGGACAGACGCCCGGGATTGAAATAGACTTTTGAAGCGATCACGACCTTATGGCGGTCAATGTTCCTTTTTAACGCGCGGCCCAGGTATTCCTCGCTGGTACCCTGCGAGTAGCAGTTGGCTGTGTCGAAGAAGTTGATGCCGAGGTCAAGGGCTGCCTTCACAACCTTCTCCGTATCCTCACTGTTCAGGGTCCAGTCGTGCATGGTTCCGGGTTTCCCGAAGCTCATGCCTCCGGCGCAGATCTTCGAGACAGTGATGCCGCTTTTGCCAAGTTCCGTGTATTTCACGATATTCTCCCCGCCGGCACCGGGCCGGCCTTCAAAAAACATGGTTTGCAGCGGCGGGAACAGAATACCGCCGTCCCTCAGCGCAGCCCTTCCCTTCAGGTGCGGGCAACGGAAAGCCTCGCCAGCAGGCAGAAAAATAACGCGGCTCCGAGATTCCACGTCAGAAATTCCGGCACTCCCCCGGCGAAGTACTTCGGCCCGCCCAGAAACAGCATATCGTTCCAGAGACCACTCTGAACGAAGCAGAAAGCTCCCGCTGCAAGGAAGATAAGGAAGAGAGCTGACCGGACGCGGCCGGCGAACCGTTCCGCCCTGTTCCAGACAGAGGCGCCGTGCAGACCGAGATGGAATGAGGCAAGGACAAAGAGCCAGGCCGTCATGGCGGTGTGCAGGCCGCGGCCCCAGAAGGGCATACGGAAAGGAAAAAACGGGTACGTATCCCCGGCCATGGCCAGGGCGCTGGCGGTGAAAGCCAGGAACACGGCCACAAGCAGGCATCCCGTGGCGTTCACGAGGAAGCGTCTGCCCCGCCAGCGCCCCCGGGAAAGGGTCCGGTACCACGCCGCGTTCAGAAGATGATGGGTGATCACCAGCAGGACGAGAATCAGTCCGCCTATCCCATGACGGGCGAGACAGCGGGTCATGGGATAGCTCATCATGAAAAGCATGAGGCAGAACATGGCCGCGTCGACGGCCAGTCTGACAGCGTGGCGGGCACTCACTTTCTGATACCGCTCTCACGGAGCCAGTCATTGAGATGACTTTCGAGACGGAAGCCTCCGCTGTAGTTGAACTCGAAACCGATGCCCACGTACGCGCCGGGCACGGCCTTTGAAAGGTCAGAGACGCTGTCACCGAACACCGTGCCGCCGTGACTGCTGAAAGGCAGGATAATCTTCCCCCTCATATCAGCGCTCTCGAGGAAGGACAGGACAGGCATGGGCATGGTGGCCCACCAGGTGGGATAGCCTAAAAGGATGACATCGTAGCGGGACATGTCGGGCGCGCTCCTGACGAGCGGCGGACGGTATCCCTTGTAGAGATCCTCCTGCGAGACCCTGTAAATATTCCCCTGATAGGGATGCTTCATGGTAATGGGAAAGAGGTCGCAGCCGAGGTTTTTGCTGAGGAGTTCGGCGGCGTGTTTCGTGTTGCCGGAATAAGAGAAATAGGCCACGAGCACACGGGGATGGGCCGGCATGGCGATACGGAACGGCGCTGCCGTGGCCACGACGGCGTCCAGCGGCTGAGCATTACGGCAGATGCGGAATCCGAGGTTCGGGTCAGGATCGACAGGATTCGTGGCCGAGCGGTAGGCGGAGCGCAGATGCTTGCCGAAATCGAGGTAGCTGCCGCCGCGGTTCACACGGTAGGTACCGCTTTCGGGCCCCGCCGGATCGCTGGTCTTCTGCGTGTCATAAGGACCGTAATAGTCGAACACCCATTCGGAGACGTTGCCGTGGGTGTGGTAGAGGCCGAAAGCGTTGGGCTTCAGCTCATCCACGGCGATGGTCTGCCCGCGGTAGCGGCCGGCGCGCACAGACGGATCCTTCTGATTCACGTAGTTCTCTTCTATAAGATAGGGATAGGTACCCTCGAAGTTGACGTCATCGCCGGAAACCTGATTGCCAACGTTGAAAATGGTCTTCGTGCCGGCGCGGGCCGCGTACTCCCACTCCGCTTCGGTGAGCAGACGGTAGCCGCCTGCCTTTCTGTTCCAGGCAACGGCCTCACCTGTGATCGTGTACACGGGCTCGAGCCCTTTCTTCACGCTCAGGGCGTTGCAGTACTTCACGGCGTCAAGCCAGGTCACGTTTTCCACTGGCAGGCGTTTTCCTCTGTGGGCACTGGGATTGCTGCCCATGACAGTCTCATAGTCTTCCTGCGTCACCTCATACGGATCAACGAAAAAGGGGCTGATGCGCACAGTGTGCAGCACTTCGTCGGCCTCGCGCAGGCGTTCCGAATCGGAGCTGCCCATCTGGAATTCCGCGCCGGGCAGAAGGAGAAAGCCATCGGCTGCTCCCGCAGGCGCAGCGGAAGCGGATCCGGCCAGGATGAAGAGACAGAAAACGAAGAACGAAGCGATATGTGCAGGAAATCCTGACATAGAGAACCTCCATACAACTGGGTGACGCGGACCGGAAACCGTTTTCCTCCTGCGGGACACCCGTTCTGCAAAGGCTTATGCCACGGCGCGGGTTCCGCATAAAACCGGAAAAACTACCAATTTCTTGCCTTATCCTCTCACGCACGCAGCGGATGCCTTCTCCCCCGGGAACACATACAGAAATGCACGCAATAAGAGGGACACATTCCTCCCGGCAAAAAGGCCATGCGGTTCGAAGGACTTTCCTGGACTTATAACAAAAAAATCCTCCCGGGCCGTCAGGCCCCGGGAGGATTTTGTCATCATATACAGGATGAGAGGTACTAATCGCCGAGCTTCTTCTTCAGAAGGTCGTTGACCACCGCGGGGTTGGCCTTGCCCTTTGTGGCGCGCATGACCTGCCCCACGAAGAAGCCCATGAGCTTCTTCTTGCCGCCTTTGTACGATTCGACTTCCTTGGGATTGGCGGCGATGACCTGATCCACGGCGCTGTCGATGACGCCGGTATCGGACACCTGGATAAGGCCCTTCTTCTCCACGTAGGCCTTGGGCATTTCGCCGGTAGCCATAAGATCGGGGAAGATGTCGTTCGCGATCTTGGAGCTGATGAGGCCCTTCTCGACGATGTTCACGAGCTCGGCCAGAGCCTCGGGCTTCATGGCGCAGTCGGTGAGCTTCTCATTTTTGGCGTTGAGCTCGCGCTTCATGGGGCCGATGATGAAGTTGGCCACCTTGCGCGGGTTCGCGGTTTTGGCCGCGGTCTCGAAGAAGTCGGCCATGGGACGGCTCTCCACGAGCATGGCGGCCTCGTCATCGGGAAGCTTCGTCATCTCGATGAAGCGCTTCATGCGGTGGGAGGGGAGCTCGGGAAGCTCAGCCTGCCAGGCAGCGAGCTGCTCGTCGGAAATGACGACAGGAAGCTGGTCGGGATCCGGGAAGTAACGGTAGTCATGCGCCTCTTCTTTGCCGCGCATGCCGCTGGTCACGTTCTTGTCCGCGTCGTAGAGACGGGTTTCCTGGATGACCGTGCCGCCATCGTCGAGAACGTCGGACTGGCGGGCGATTTCGTAATCGATGGCCCGGGCCACGTTGTGGAAAGAGTTCACGTTTTTGAGCTCGGCGCGGGTGCCGAGCTTTGTCTCGCCCACGGGACGGATGGACACGTTGGCGTCACAGCGGAAGTTGCCCTCCTCCATGTTGCCGTCGCACACGTCGAGGTAGGTGACGATGCCGTAGAGTTCCTTCAGGAAAGCCACGACCTCTTCGGAGGAGCGCATGTCAGGCTCGGTCACCACTTCCACGAGGGGCGTGCCCGCGCGGTTCAGGTCGCAGAAGCTGCGGTTCTCGGCTGCGGAATGGATGTTTTTGCCGGCGTCATTCTCCATATGGATACGGGTGATGCCGATCTTCTTCGGACCGTTCTGGGTTTCGATTTCCAGCCAGCCGTGCTCGCAGATGGGCAGGTCGAACTGGGAAATCTGGTAACCGGACGGGAGATCCGGATAAAAGTAGTTCTTGCGGGCGAAAACGGAGCTCTGGTTGATGTGGCAGTGCGTGGCCAGACCCACCAGGGTGGCGTAATGCACGGCCTGGGCATTGACCCTGGGCAGGGCCCCGGGCATGCCGGCACAGACCTCGCAGGTATTGGTGTTCGGCGCTTGGCCGAAAGTATTCGGACAGGAGCAGAACAGCTTGGACTTGGTCGAAAGCTGAACATGCACCTCGAGGCCGATGACGGCTTCATAATCAGGCATGATCCAAAACTCCTGGGGGGGCGGCTTTGTAAGCCGCACGGTGAAAGTGAACGCGCCGGGAACCGCGGAAGCGGCCCCGGCCTGAAACGCGTGCGAAAAATTCCGGCGGTTATATTAACGGCTCGCGAGCTGGGCGTCAAAGTATTTGCCGACGCCGTAGCTGCGGCGCCTGAAGAAACGCTCGGGCGCGGGGCCGACAATCTGCATCTCGGGATTCTTTCTGAGCACGTCCTGGGCGATATGCATCTCCTGGGTGCAGCCGGTCGAGAAGGTGGAATCCTTGCCAATCCATTTCTGGGGCACGTCACGGCCGAGAAGCGCGAAGCCTTTCTCGATGTCCTCGGCTGTCTGGAAGCGCCAGACTGTGATGTAGCCGCTTCTCTGGACGCGCTCCCACATGAACATGAGGTCGTCGCCGTCCATGCCTTCCACGAAATGTTCGGCCGGGTTGATGATGTAGGCCTCGGGCATGCGCTTTCTGAGATCGCCGACAAAGGCGTTGACGAGGCTCGTGGCCGTCTTCGTCTCGCCGGGAATGGAGCCGATGACGCAGCTGTAAAAGACAACGGGGCGGTTCTTCGCGCGGGCCTCGCGCATCTCCTCGATGATAGCGTCGGAAAGCGCGTTGATTTCGGCCTCGGAGAACTTGCGCTCCGCGGGATCGTGGGGGCGGAAGCGGACATCAAAGCCGTCCCTGTCTTCCCAGAAGCAGAGAATGTCGCGGGTGAAGGACACGCTGGTATCGATAAGGCGGAAGCGCTTGCGCCAGCCATGGGCGATAACGAGATCAGACTCCTTCCAGGCTCTCGAGAAGGTCACGCTGACGCGGGCCAGATTGAGGCGCTCGCGGGTGCCGTCACTGATGACCACGAGGCGCCACTCGCGCAGGGCCTTCAGGAGGTCGTTCTTGGAGATGGAGGGATTCGTGATCACGTGGGCGCCCCGGAGGGCCTCGCGCAGGTCGTCGTTTTCCTGGACGTCCTGCATGGTCGGCGAATGGAAGTAAAAGCCCTCCTTCACGGCGTAAATAACCTTCAGGCCGTGCGCTGTGAAGAAATGGGCGAGGCTGAGATCGTAGAGCGTGCCGCCGTCCGCGTCGGAGAGGAGGAGGATGGTGGAGCCGGGTCTGCCGAGCACATCGAGCGCGGAGCCGAGAGCTTCCATTTTGTTCTCCGCTTCCGCGAAGTGCCGGCGCAGTTCCTCCCCTGAGGGAAAGTTTTCGGACCAGGCGCGCACGTTGGCCATGAGGCTCGCGTATCTCGCGAGGACGAGCAGATGGAGATGCCTGTTCATATCCCGGATGGTCTTCATACCGGGGAAGCACTCGGCCGGAAGATACTGGAGCTCGCGCGTCACCGTGTCGGAGGAAAGCGTGCGCTTATGCCTCGCGATGGCCTCAGCCCTGCGCTCCACCCAGGGATCAAAGGGGCCGTTCAGGGCGGTGACGTACGCGACAAGGCGCTTTACCACGCGGGAGGGAATAACATTGTGCGAGCTCACGTAACGGTCGAAGCGGTAGCGGCAGAAGCCGCGTATGCGCTCCCGCTCGGACTCGGGGTACGGCATCGTATCCAGGATGGACATGACCATGCGCCAGGCGCGCTCGTACTGGTGCTTCAGATTGTCGGAGAGCGTATCCTGGCAGAGGTCGAAGAAGGTGGTGTCACGGCAGGGAAGGAAGGGCTGATCGTGCTCGAGATGCACCATGAAGCGGAGCTGCTCGCGGCTCGCCGTGATTTGCGGGTTCATGGAATGGAGGAGATTGTTGTCGAGCAGGCAGTTGAAGAGCCAGGCGTCAAAACCGGCGTCGCTGCTGCGGGTGCGCAGGTCTCTGAGGCGCGTCACGGATACGTTCATAAATGCGGGAATCCTTTATCTGTCGTGGAGTGTCAGGGAAAAAAGCTATGACTGGGTATTTTCCCTGTGGCGGACGGGGTCAGCCAGAATGAAGCTGCGGGTCCTCAGGCGCTCGAGGAAGGAGATGCCCCTGCCCTTGAAGAGGACGGCATCGGCTATGCTCTGCACCTCGAGGATGTCATGGGTCTGCATGAGCTGGCCTTCCTGGCCGTCCACGGTGAGGTAGCTCTCCGTGGTGCCGGGCTTGAGCTCAAAGCGGAAGATGGTGGCGCAGGGAAAAACCATGGGGGGGATGGTGTTGAGGAAGGGGCAGATGGGCACGAAGGCCACGCCCCTGATCTCGGGGGAAAGGAGCGGACCGCCTGCGCCGACGGAATAGCCGGAGCTGCCGATGGGGGTGCTCAGAAGGAAACCGTCGGCGCGGACCGGGCCCATGAGTTCGTTATTGACGAAAATATCGGCGCAGACAAGCCTCGCCATGGCCGCGCGGGAGAGCACGACGTCGTTGACGGCGAAGCCTTTCCCCACCACGTGGCCGTAGCGCGTAAGCTGCCAGGCGAGGGCCGTGGTGCGGCGGCAGTAGTCCGTGTCGAGCACTTCCTCAAGGCCTTTTTCCCAGTCCTCGGGCTCGATGTCGGAGAGAAAGCCAACGCGGCCGAAATTGATGCACACGAGCGGGATCTCCAGGCCCACAACCTTTCTCGCGACGCCGAGTATGGTACCGTCACCGCCGAGCACGACAATGAGATCCACCGGCGGGGTGAGATACGGAGCGAGCTCGAGCCCCGCGAAAAGCATCTGCACATGGGAGCCCCTTTTCCTGAGCCACTCGCAGATGGTTTTCCCGAGAGCCGCGGCTGCGGCCACGCGGGCCTTGACGACAACAAGGATATTTCTGACCGGTTTTTCGCTCATGTCTCCCTCCCTATACCGCCCGGCGTGCGCGGGCAAGCGGAAAGAACGGAAGTATCTTCCGCCTGCGCGGCGGTTGACGCACGGCACTCCTGCCTTATCGTTAGCATGAGGCGCATTTCTTGAAAAGCGCTTCTCTTTGCTTTATCTTTTCACTTTGAAATAAAACCTCAACCATACGTTCTTTTTGAACCGGAGGACCGGAAATGGCTTTCCAGCTGCAGTATAAGGACGACAGTCCCGACATCATAGCCGATCGCGCGAGGATGGGTACGGAAGTACGTGAAAGCTTTTTCGATCTCTATTCCGAAGACCTGAAGGAAGCCTCAAAGGTACTGGCCCTGGCCTTTGCCGGGGAGCGGCGCGTCTTTCTGTGCGGCACGGGATCGTGCTACGCGGTGGCGGCTCTTCTGCAGGGACGCTTCATCAACCCGCCGCAGGCCGCGCGCGGCCCCCTGCCCGCGGCCCTGCTCTCGGCCCGGCCCATGGGGAATCCCGATCCTCTGGCCGAAGCCGGCGGAACCCGCATTTTCGCGCGCCAGATCGAAGCCTTCGGCGGCGACGGCGACGTGCTCGTTCTCTTCACGCCCGACGGCAACGGCTCCTCCCTCGTGGAGGCCGCGCGCACGGCGAGGGAACAGGGCATGTTCACGCTCGGCGTGAGCGGGGGCGACGGAGGCCGGCTCGCCGACGGCGACCTTCTGGACATCGAACTGAGAGTCCCGAGCATTGAGGAAAGCCTCGTCCTCGAGATGCAGACAGCCATCGCCTGCCTCCTCAGCGAAGTCACTGACTACTATTTATATACAAAACCCGAGATCCTGAAGGAGATACTCGACAGGGGAGTATCCGGACCGCAGGACGAAAACGCAGGAGAATAGTCATGCCCATGTACGAATACCGCTGCAACAAATGCGGCGAAATCTTTGAAGAACTGGTGTCGAGCGACGACGAGAAGGTCCCCTGCCCCAAGTGCGGCAGCACGGAGACGGAAAAGCTTCTAAGCGCCTGCGCCTCGCACACGAAGGGCGGAGCCGTCTCCACCACCTCCGTCACGAGCGCCAACGGCAGCAGCGGATGCTCCGGATGCTCCGGCGGCAGCTGCGCCTCCTGCGGCGGCTGCGCTCACTAGGCGGTCTGACGGCATGTCCAAACTCGTCATCGCCACCCGCGGAAGCCAGCTTGCCCTCTGGCAGGCCAGGCATGTCCGTGACTGCCTTATGGCCCTGGAACCGGGCCTTGAAATAGAGCTCAGCATCATCAAAACCCGCGGCGACAAGATTCTTGACGTGCCCCTGGCCCAGGTCGGGGGCAAGGGTCTCTTCGTCAAGGAAATCGAGGAAGCCCTCCTCGATAAAAGCGCCGACCTCGCCGTGCACAGCATCAAGGACGTCCCCATGGTGCTGCCGGACAGCCTCGTTTTAGGGTGCGTCCCGAAGCGCGAGGTTTTCACGGACTGCCTGTGCTCCGAGAAATATGCCTCTCCTGACGAGCTCCCGAAGGGAGCCCGCGTGGGCACAAGCAGCCTTCGCCGCCAGTCCCAGCTTCTGGCCATGCGCCCCGACCTTGAGATTATCAGCCTCAGGGGCAACGTGGACACGCGCCTTAAAAGGCTCAGGGAAGGCAGGTTCGACGCCATTCTGCTGGCTTCCGCCGGCCTCGTGCGTCTCGGCCTCTCTGCCACGCACATGACGCCCCTCGATCCGGAGAAGTTTGTCCCGGCTGTCGGCCAGGGTGCTCTCGGCATCGAGTGCCGCAGGGATGACGAACGCGTGCTCGGGCTCGTCAAAAGGCTCGAGGATCACGAGACGCGCGTCTGCGTGGAGGCCGAACGCGGCTTTCTCACCGGTCTCGACGGCGGCTGCCAGGTGCCCATCGGCGCCCACGCCAGGCTTGACGGGGACACGGTGAGCCTTGACGGCCTCGTGGCCGAGGTCGATGGCAGCCGGATCTTCCGCGACCAGTTCTCCGGCCCCGCGGACAGGGCCCGGGAAGTGGGACTCACCCTCGCTGACACCCTCAAAAAGGCGGGCGCGGGGAAAATCCTCGAGCGCCTCTACGGGTCGGGAGCGGCAGCGCCCGGAAAATAAAAACGACAGGCGGGTCAGCCCGCCTTTTTTTCACCAGGAACAGCAATCAGCGCACGGATGCCATGGCAACTATAGATCCTCTCCCTTCTTCCAAGCTTCACGCCACCTACGATCCCGCCCTCATTCCCGCGGACGACAGCACCGGAATACGTCCGGCTCCCATGGAGGGGCGCACGCCCATCCAGGACAGGGCCATGAAGGCCCTCGACGTGGCCCTGAACATCAGAAGCTGCGGCTTCAACGTCTACCTCGCGGGCGACTCCTATCTCGGGCGCCAGTACATGCTCACCCAGTACCTGAGGCCCGTGGCCAGGAAAGCCGCCACGCCGCCGGATCTCGTCTACGTCTACAACTTCCAGACCCCGGACAGCCCGGCGCTCATCTCGCTTCCCGCGGGACAGGGACGCCGCTTCCGCCAGGCCATGGAGGAATGCGTCAGGGACATTGACCGGGACATGGACCGCCGCCTCGCGGGCCAGCGCTTCTCGAAACAGCGTGAGAAGCTTCTGACCGACTACCAGGTCGAGCGCACCCAGCTCATCCACCGCATGAACAACGTGGCCGAGCACAAGGGCTTCAGTCTCGACATCGACGAGTCCGGAAACATGACGCTCTATCCGCTCGTGAAGGGGCGCCGCGTGTCCCAGGACGACTTCGAGAGTCTCGACGCGGGTATCCGCATCGCCCTGAAGCACAGGGGCGAGGCTGTGGCGCAGCATATGTCCGGCCTCGTACACGCCCTCACAAAGATGGAAGAGGGATACGTGAACCAGGAGAAGGTTCTCGAGAAAGCGGCCATGAGCGCCGTGCTCGACGCCGTGCTCGAGCCTTTGCGCAAGCGCATGGAGAAGATCACGGACAGCGCCGCGCTCTCCCGCTTCTTCCAGGATCTCAGGGAGGACATCCTCAAAAATACGGATTCCTTCATCGGCAGGCAGGCCGATCCCCAGCCCCAGACGGACGGACGCCAGGATCCCGGGCAGCCGCAGCCCGCGAGGGACACGGTGCGCTCCCGCTACAGGGGCAACGTCTTCGTGGACAACGCCGAAACGAAGGGCGCGCCCATTGTCATAGAGGATCACCCCACTACGGCCAACCTCCTGGGCTGCATCGAGCGCGAAAGCGAGCTCGGCACCCTGGTCACGGACTTCACCCTCATCAAGTCCGGCAGCATCCACCGCGCCAACGGCGGGTTCCTCGTCCTGCACATGGACGATCTCATGCAGCACCCGGCTGCCTGGGAGGGCCTCATGCGCGCCCTCAAGGCCAGCGCCGCGAGGCTCGAGGACAACCCCGACATCCCGGACACGGCCGTGCGCACCAAGGGCCTGAGGCCCCTGCCCGTGCCCCTCGATCTCAAGGTCATCCTCATCGGCGACGAGTACCTCTACGAGGGCCTGCTCGATTCCGACGACCGCTTCGCCAAGCTCTTCCGCGTCAAGGCGGAGATGAGCGACCGCATGCCGCGCAACGCGGCGGGCGTGCGCTACTATCTCGGCAGCATCAGCCGCATCATCAGCCAGGAGCACATGCAGCCTTTTGACCGCACGGCGCTCGCCTGGCTCATCGACCTCGGATCCCACATCTGCGAGGATCAGAAGAGGCTCTCGCTCAAGTTCCCCATCATGCGCGAGTTCATGATCGAAGCCTCGGCGCTCGCCAGGATGAAGGGCGAGGAGAAGGTGACCGGCGCCCTCCTCGAGGAAGCCTATTCCGCGAGGAAGTACCGCACGAGCCTCATCGAGGACCTTTACATGGAGGAATACGACCGCGACACCATCAAGGTCGAAACCTCCGGCCAGGCCATAGGCCAGGTCAACGGCCTCGCCGTGACTACCTACGGCAACTTCGAGTTCGGTCTGCCCCACCGCATTTCCTGCACCGTGGGCGTGGGCCACGACGGCGTCATCGACCTCGAGCGCGAGGCGGATCTCGGCGGCCCCATCCACACCAAGGCAATGATGATCCTCGTGAGCTACCTCACGGGCATGTTCGCGAGCCGCAAGCCGCTCATGTTTTCTGCCTCCCTCTTCTTCGAGCAGTCCTACGCCGGCATTGAGGGCGACTCCGCCTCCGGCGCCGAACTCGCGGCCCTGCTCTCGGCCCTCGCCGAGGTGCCGGTGCGCCTCGATCTCGCCTTTACCGGCGCGGTGAGCCATTCCGGCCAGATTATGGCCGTGGGCGGCGTGACCCAGAAGATCGAGGGCTTCTTCAAGGTCTGCCAGCACCAGCGCCTCACCGGCACCCAGGGCGTCATCATCCCCGCCGACAATATCGACGAGCTCATGCTCTCCCCGGCCATCCTGAAGGCCGTCGACGAAAAGCAGTTCTTCATCTACCCCGTGAGCCGCATCGAGGACGCGGTCCAGCTCCTCACCGGCATGCAGGCAGGCCGGCGCCGCAAGGACGGCACCTTCACCAGGGGCTCCCTCTACGAGCTCGTGGACACGCGCCTCGAGCGCCTTGGCGAGTACGGGGAACACGCGTTCCGCCGCCGCAAATAAGAAAGCCCCGCTCCCGGGGCCTCCCTTTTCCTTCCCGGAGCCCTTCCGCTCCGGGATTTTTCGTTCCGCGTTTTCTCAAAGGAGAATGCACTGTGTCTTACTGCGCTATCCCTATGGTTCCCGGTCCCACATCCGTGCACCCCGACGTTCTTGCCGCCATGCACGCGGACTTTCCCTCCGCTGATACCGAGCCGGCATTCATCCCGCTCTACCACGAAACGTCAAGGCAGCTCGCCCGCCTCATGGGCACGAAGAACGATGTGGTCATCATGAGCGGCGAAGGCATGCTGGCCCTCTGGGGAGCCATGAAGAGCTGCCTCAGGCCCGGAGATCCCGTGCTCTGCGTGGGGACCGGCCTTTATGGCGACGGCAACGCTGACATGGCGCGGGCCCTGGGCTGCAGGGTTGAGCTCGTGAGCCAGCCCTACGACACGGTCATTGACGACGCGACGCTTGAGCGCGTGGAGGACGCGGCGAAGCGCCTCCATCCCGTAATGATAACCGCCGTGCACGGCGAGACCCCCTCGGGCACCCTCAATCCCCTGGCCGCGCTGGGAAAGCTCAAAAAAGATCTGGGCATTCCCCTCTTCTACGTGGACGCCGTGTCTTCCCTCGGCGGATGCCCCGTGGAGGCTGACAAATGGAACATCGACCTCCTCCTCGGCGGATCCCAGAAATGCCTTTCCTGTCCGCCTTCCATGTGCATGGTCGGCGTGAGCCCGGCAGCCTGGGAGCGTATCAGGGATGTGAACTATCAGGGCTATGACGCTCTCCTGCCCTTCATGGACGCCGAAAAGAAGGGCCTCTTCCCCTATACCCCCAACTGGCACGGCGTGAGTGCCCTCAGCGCGGGGTGCAGCGCACTCCTGAAGGAAGGGCTGAAAAAAGTCTTCGCCCGCCACGAAAAGTGCGCAGAGATGTGCCGCAAAGGGCTTACGTCCCTTGGCATCCGTCTCTACCCCAAAAGCGAAGAGGCCTGCGCCCCGACCGTCACCGCGGCCCTCGTGCCGGACGGTATGACGTGGAAGGAATGGGACAGCCGTCTGCGCGCCAGCGGCCTCATCTGCGGCGGCGACTACGGCTGCCTCGCTGGGAAGGTCTTCCGGCTCGGGCACATGGGCACCCAGGCGCAGCCCTGTCTTGTCGAAGAAGCTCTTAAAGTCATAGCTGGCGCCCTCGGGCGGTAAGGGGGAATACCTGTGAAAGCAGAAATCATTTCCGTGGGTACCGAGCTTCTGCTCGGGCATACCGTCAACACGGACGCGGCCTTCATTGCGAGGGAACTGGCCGCGCTCGGCATCGACCTCATGAATGTGGAAACCGTGGGCGACAACCCCGGCCGTCTCAGGGAAGTGCTCGAAACGGCCCTTTCCCGGAGCGACCTCGTCATCACCTCCGGAGGACTCGGCCCCACACTCGACGATCTCACAAAAAAGACCATAGCCGACACGCTGGGCCTCCCCCTCGTGGAGGATAAGGACAGCCTCGCGAGGCTGAAGGAATACTTCGGCACAAGGCCCATGCGCGACAACCAGCTTGTCCAGGCCCTGCTTCCCAAGGGAGCCACAGCCCTCAAAAATACCGTGGGCACCGCGCCCGGGTGCTTTGTGGCCGCGGGAAAGGAAAAGTTCGTCATGATGCTCCCCGGTCCCCCGCGCGAGCTCAATCCCATGTTCCTGAACGAGGCCGTGCCGCTCCTTGAGAAACACACGGGCGCGGCTTTCGCCACCTATATGCTGCGCACCTTCAACCAGAGCGAGGGCGACGCAGCGCTGAAGCTCGGGGACCTCTGCACGCAGGCCAATCCCACTGTTGCCACCTACCTCGGGGCGCACAACGAGATGTTCGTGCGCGTCACGGCCAAGGGAAAGGACAAAGCGTCCGCCAGGAAGCTGGCCCTGCCCGTGGTGGAGAAGGTGAAAAATCTCCTCGGTGACGTCATCTACGGCGTCAACGTGGAGAGCCTCGAGGAAGTGGTCGTGCACGAGCTCGCGGAGCGCCACGAGGAAGTGGCCACGGCCGAGTCCTGCACGGGCGGCCTGCTCGCCAAGCGCATCACTGATATCCCCGGCTCGAGCGCTGTCTTCCGCACGGGCCTCGTGACTTACGCCAACGCCACCAAGACGCGTCTTCTGGGCGTACCAGAAGACATGCTCAGAGAACACGGCGCCGTAAGCGAGGAAGTGGCCCGCTGCATGGCGGAGGAGGCGCGGGCACGGGCCGGCGCCGACTACGGCATCGGCATCACGGGCATAGCCGGCCCCGATGGCGGCACGGCGGAAAAGCCCCTCGGCCTTGTCTGGATCGCCCTCGCGACGAAGGAAAAGACCTATGTGAAGCGGCTTCTGCCCAAAGGCCGCTACCCGGGGCGCGGCCCCACGCGCCAGAAAAGCGCGGGCACGGCTCTCGACATGCTGCGCCGCTATCTCGAAGGAAAACCCGTCACGGACTGATATACTTCGTATCCATACGCGGCGGAAACACGGACTTTCCGCCGCGTATGGCCCTGGTACAAAAAAAGCTCTTTTCCCCGGCACTCCTTGCATAATTCAGACTGATTGATTAAACAGTCTGAAAAAGAAACATTTTTCAGAGCGGGTATGCCATGAATCACAAGCGCACGGCCGGAAAGGCCGATCAGTCAGGGGAAACGGAAGAGGCCGGCAGCGAAAACGGCCCCATCGAAGGGGTATCCGGCACAAAAGAACAGCGTCCGACCAGGAAGGCCGCCCTGCTTCAGGCGGCAAAGGAACTTTTTGGCGAGTACGGCTACGCAGAGACCACGTTCAAGAAAATCTCGGAAAGAGCCGGCGTGGCTCTCGGCCTCCTCACGCATCATTACGGCAACAAGGAAAAACTTTTTCTCGCCTGCGGGCTGGACGTCCTGAACCGCTTTCAGGAAAAACTCGAGGCGGCCACGGAAGCCGCTCCCGACGGATTTTCGGCGGTCATGGCCTTCTGCCGCACGTATCTCGAGTATTCCGTGGATCCCACCAGCAACTGGCTCGTGCTGGTGCGCTGCTCCCCCTACTCGGACATGAAGACGTCCGAAGAGCGGGACATCATGACCAGGAAGTTCCTGGAGATCCACCGCATCATCATCTCCGCCCTGGAGAGGGGCGCGGCCGATGGCAGCGTCCTCGCAGCGGATCCCCACACTACGGCCATGGTCATCATCTCGGTCATGGTCGGCGCCAACAGAACCCGGGTGCTCACGCCCTATGACAGCGGCAATCTCTACGGGGAAACCCTGAAGTTTATCGCGAGAGCCATCGCCCCGGATCCTTCCTGCAGAAAATAAAAAAGTTCATCCGGTTTTCCGGACGGCCCCCCGGCTGTGCGATGACACTGTCAGGGGGCCTTCGTTTCTCCGGGCTTCCCGCGGCCGGAATTTTACCTGCAGGCCTGCCAGACAGGGATCGCGTCCCCGGGGCCGGTTTCGTCACCGGACCGGGGCAGGCGCTGCATCTGCCGGATGCCCGGCGCCGGACTCCTTTCCGTCCCGGCCTGCCCGCGGAGAGGGCCCGTCCTGCCTCCTGCGCAGCTGAGCCCCTGATGGGCATCAGTAAAAAATCATAGTACCGCAGGTCATTTTTCTGACATGACGCTATACCGGACGCCCGGGCTGCGCAGCTCTTTTGCCCAGGGCATTCACTTCCGGCTCCCGATCCTCACAGAGCGGCCGTGCTTCCCTGCCGGATGAGGCGGGGATCCGCATAGCGGACGCGGCCCGGTGAAGACCAGCTCCGCCATGGGAAGGAAAAGCCGTCTTCTTGACGCTCCGGAACCGCTGTACTAAATTTACCAAAGTCGGAAGTGCGTGATCGGCCGTTTTCTGACAGGCCGTACGCCCTCGCGGCAAACCTTATGCGGAGCGTCGTATGAAATCCAGATTCCCGACCATATGCTGTACCGCCCTTCTCGCGGTGGCTCTCGCCCTGCCCGGCTGCGCAAGCCGCTATGGCAGCCCGATGACCAAGGTGAACTACTATCCCCAGTGCTACAGGCCGGTCCAGCAGCTCAGGGAAGACGAAAACACGGTGGCGCGCTCGACAGCGGCCGGCGCCATAACGGGCGGCCTTCTCGGCGCCATTGTCGGCGGCCTGGCCTCCGGCGATGTCAAAGGCGCCGTGGCCGGCGCGGCTGTGGGCGCCACGGCTGGCGGCGTGGCCGGCAATATCTACGGCAAGAAACAGCAGCGCACGCACGATCAGCAGCTCCTGGCCGAGTACAACCGCCAGCTTGGCGCGGAATCCGCGGCCATGGACCGTCAGACGGCAGCCGCCAATGTGGCCATCCAGTGTTACAATCAGGCCTTTGACCGCCTGGTGGCCGACTACAAGGCCGGCAGAATCACCAAAGACGAGCTCAAGGATCACTACGCCGAAATCAGAAGCGGCCTTCAGGAGACGTCCTATGTCCTGAACCAGCGCTACGACAGCATGGTGAAGAAGGACGCCGAGTACCAGAGGGTTCTTGATACGGAATATAAGGAAGCCACGCCCGAGCAGGCAGGCCCCGTCACGGTTCAGACCCCGCCCCAGGTTCAGACCCGCCGCACAGCCTCCAACTGGAAACGGAGCGTCAGAAACGTGAAGCAGACCCACGATAAGGCCGTAAAGCAGAGCGAAAACAACGACGCCACGATCGCGAGCCTCGTGGATCAGGCTGCCAGAGTGTAGTTTTCCTCAAAAATACGCGTAAAAACGCCGGAATCTCATCGGATTCCGGCGTTTTTTTCGGTATGGGGGCCGTGGAAAGCCGTTTGCCGGCAGAACCATGAGCGTGTATGATCCATGACCGCAAGCGCGCCGCGGAGCGCCGGAAAGGCACCCGGCCGCGGAGGTATCCGATGAGCATTCTTCTCACCACCAGCAGACGCAACGACATGCGCCCCCTGGCCTTCCAGGGCATGCTGGCCACCAACTGCTACGATCAGCTGAGCTCCCTGCTCAAAAGGCACGGGGACTTTCTCGCCGCGCACGGCATGCCGGACGCGGGATCGTTTCTGGCCGAACCTGTCCACGATCCCAGGAGCGGATCCATAGACTGGTACACAAACCTCGGCGGCGAAGCCAGAAAGCTCTCCGAGCTTTCGGAAGAGGAACAGCGCGGGGTCAGCGCCACCCTGGCGCGCTACGGCAGCGCAGTCCGCGCCCTGCTCGAAAGCCAGTCCGAACCGGGCCGCAGCGGCATCCCCGCCGCCGGCACGGAACTTCTGCGCCTCGCTTTCCAGCACCCTTCGGCCCTGGACGACATTTATCTCATTGACGGAAAGCCCGTGCTCATCAACTGGGGCTTTCATCCTGGCGCAGCCGGAGCGGCACCCGAGGACATCATGCGCCTCGGGCTCGTGCGCGAGACGCCGGCCGCCCAGCCCGAACCCGCGGCAGCGGTTCCGCCCGTTCCCCCCGCGGGGCCCGCAGCCGCCGCGGCGCGGCCTGCCATGACGGGATGCCTCGGCTGGCTCCTGCCCCTTCTCCTCGGCCTGCTCCTGCTCTGGCTCCTCCTGGCAGCCCTGGGCTGGCTTCCCTCGCCCCTGCCCGCCTCCTGCTTCCGTCAGGACGCGCCGGACACGAAGGCGGAGGATATGCGCCGTGACGCGCTGCAAAGCCGCGAGCAGCAGCTTCTCTCTGATCTCAGGGACCGCGCTGCGCAGTGCAAACCCGCGCCAAAGGAAGATCTGCACGCCGAGCGCGAGGCCGTCATTCCTCCGGAGCCGCCCGCAGTGAAGCCCGAAGAGCCCAAACAGCCGGAGAAGGAAGAGCCCAAACAGGATGAACCCTTCTTTGGCGCGGCTCCTGTCGTGCCCGAGGAACCTAAGGCCGAAAAGCCGAAGCAGGAAAAACCGAAGGCTGAGAAGCCAAAACAGGAAAAGCCGAAGCCCGAGGTAAAGACCGAGCCGAAGCCCGCTCCCCAGCCGAAGGCCGAACCCAAGCCCGTTCCGAAGCCGGAGCCCACCCCCGCTCCCACGCCAAAGCCGAAGCACAACGATCCCATGAACATTCCGCCGGAGGCAGCGAAGAACAACGACGTGTCCTTCCTGGAAGGCTGCTGGACGTCCGTCACCAACCTCTTCAACAACTCGGGTGAGCCCATCGTGGGCGAATACTGCTTCAACAAGCGCGGCCAGGGACGTCGTTTCATCCGCGAAAAGAACGGCAAACGCTGCTCCGGTGCCGTAACGGCCAGATTCAACGGAGGCGGCGGCAACCTTGCCATCGACTCCGCCGAAGCCCACTGCCCGGACGGAACCACCTACGTGCCCCAGCAGGTCCAGTGCCGCGGCACTGGCACCAGCACGAAGTGCGACGGCCAGGAACTCGGCGGCAGAAGAAACCGCTGGGACGCCGGCTTCCGCAGCAAGTAACGGCGTAATTTGAGGAAAGCCGTAATTCCGGAAGGCATATGAAGCTCTGCACCCAGCCCATGGTGCAGAAGGCCCGCCTCACAGAGCCCCCTGGGATATAATCATCCCAGGGGGCTTCCCGTTATAGAGGAATTCTTCAGCAGATGGGGAGGAGGATGGCCGATATAGGCCGCCGATGCGTCACTTGCCGCACCCCCACACTGATGAACAGGGAGAGGGCGTTATCGCGTGTCGTCCTGCCTGAAACCGGGCCGCAGGGCCGGGCGGGAAAAGAAAAAAATACTTTTCAGAGCGTCTTTTCCAGATTTTGGAAGAGAGGTCTGTTCTCCTGAACCGGGGAATACGGGCACCGGAAGATCCCTTCCGCGTAAATTTTGTGAAATCCCCCCGTTGGGGCTATACTGCCCGCGGTGCGGTGTCCAGGGAAAGAAGCTTTTCATAGCGTCATCGTACACACCCCGTATTCCCGGAGGTAGACTTGAGTATCCGGATAGCTACCAGCAGCCGCAACAGCATGCGGGCACTGTCATATCAGAGCGTGGCCGCAGTGGACCGCTACGCGCTCATCGCATCCTTCCTCTCCCGCCACAGAGATATTTTTCAGAAATACGGAGTAACAGCTCCCCTGTCCTTCCTGGCTGAACCCGTCATTGACGAGAGAAGCGGCCTCATCGACTGGTACGCCGAAGGAACGGGTCCCGCGAAAAAGCTCACGGACATGACGGAAGCGGAGCAGAAGCCACTTAAAGCGCAGCTTCATGCTTTCGCGGATGCTCTCAGCGCCTGCCTCACGGAAGACACCCAGAAGAAGGACAGGGCCCCCTTCGAGCTGACGCGCCTCGCGCTGAACCATCCCTCGTCCACGGACGATCTCTTTGCCGTGGACGGCCGCCCCGTGCTCATCAACTGGGGCTTCGCGCCTTCAGCCCTGGGACAGGCCCCGGAAGACATCATGCGCATGGGGCATGGAGCCGTGCCGGCTTCCGTCCCGCTTCCGGAAACGCCACGCCCCACACGGACTGCGGCGCAGGCCGCGCCTCTGGCGGCTCCAGCCGGGCAGAAGGCAGCCACCCCCCGCCCGGCGTGGTTCCCCGGATGCCTTCTGCCGCTCCTGCTGGCGATTCTCCTGCTCTGGCTTCTCCTCTCAGCCCTCGGATGGCTCCCCTCGCCCCTGCCGGCTTCCTGCTTCAAAAAGCTGCCGGCTGACACGGCCTCCGAGAGGATGCGCGCTGATAAGCTCCTGAACGACAGGGAGAGACTCCTCGACGAGCTCTCAAAACGGGCTGCCCTGTGCCGCCCGGCTGTCAGTGAGACGAAACCCGAGCCCGAGCGGCAGGCCGTCATCCCGAAAATGGAGGAAAAGCCCGCGCCGGAACCTGAAGCAAAGCCTGAAGAAAAAGCCGAAACGCCCTTCTTCGGCAGCGACGTCCAGCCGGATGAAAAAGCGGAAGCGAAAAAGGACGAGGCGCTCAAAATCCCGGACAGCGCGGCGGACAACAAGGATATGAGCTTCCTGAAGGGCTGCTGGCGCTCGGAAACCGATCTCGTGAATGACACCGGCGAGAAAATCGTCGGCGAGTACTGCTTCGACTCCCGGGGAAAAGGCACCCGCACCATCTACGAGAAAAACGGGGACAAGTGCACGGGCTCGGCCACGGCGCGCTTCAGCGGAAAGAGTCTGGACATCGGGGCTGATTACGCAAAATGCAGCAGGGGCCGCCGCTACGTGCCGCAGGAAATTCAGTGTACAGGAAGCGGCGATACCACCCAGTGCAAGGGGCGCGAAATCACCCAGGACAAAAAAGGCAACACCTGGGGCGCCACATTCAGGCACAAGTAGCCCCTTCCGTCTTGTCAAACGCGTCAGGCAATTTTAGAAAAAACGAAACTTCCGGAGATATACACCATGGCAGACGAAACGAAAGAAAACGCCCCGGCGGACGGCGGCACCGGCCGCCCCGCGCAGAGCACGGCCGCTCCGGCGGCAGCGGCAGCCGCTGCGGCTCTTCCCTGGTATAAAAGGCCCCTTTTCTGGTCCATCGTACTTCTCGCCCTCATCGGGCTCATCCTGGCCCTGCTCATGCACCAGAAATGGCTCCGCGAACAGGAAATCGCGGCTGAGCAGGAGAAAGCGCTCCAGGCCCTGAAGCAGAAAAACGACGAACAGGAAGCCTATCTCAATCAGCTGAGAAATCTCCTCCAGAAAGATCCCTGCGCCATAGAGCCCGGTCTTTCCGGTATCACGCCGCCCGAAGGCAGCGCCCTCCCCACCCTGCAGGACAGGAGCGGCACGGGATCTCCGTCTGCCTCCGGACCCGCTCCCGCGGCTCCCCAGGAAAAGGCCCAGGGTGCGGAACCCCCGGTTACCCCGGCTCCGGAGCAGGCGAAGGCTCCGGCAGAAGAAAAAGCCGGCCAGTCCCAGGCGAAGCCCGGCTCCCTCGCGGCCCTCATGGAACAGGACACTGTTCTCATTCTGGCCCTGCAGGACAGGGGCGTCAGCATGGGCAGCGGCTTCTTTATCGCGAAGGATACCATCCTGACCAACGCCCATGTCGTGGGCGCGGCCAGCCAGGCCGTCTTCATCAACAAGAAAATCGGCCAGGTGCGCAACGCCACGGTTCTCCTGCGCACGCAGGAACAGGGCCTCGACTTCGCCGTGCTGAAGACGGATCCCATGGACGTGACGCCGCTCAAAATCAGCACGCAGACCGTGGAACGCACGACAAAGGTGAGCGCCTGGGGTTACCCCGGCATGGTCGCCAACTCGGATCCGAAGTTCCTGAAGCTCCTTCACGGCGACGCGTCTTCGGCGCCCGAAGTCGTGTACACGGAAGGTACGGTGAGCGTCATCCTCGACCGCAGGCCGCCCATCATCGTGCATTCGGCCACGGTCTCGCAGGGCAACAGCGGCGGCCCGCTTGTCAACGAGAAGGGTACGGTCGTGGGCATCAACACCATGATCCAGCTCGACAACCAGTCTTACCGCCAGTCGTCCCTCGCCATCAGCTCGCCGACCATCACCGCCTTTCTGAAGGCCAATAACGTCCCCTTCGAGGCGGACGACAGCAAATAATCCCATCACGCGCGCCCTCGGAAAGGAGGGCCGGGAGAAGAGATGAAATTCCCTGAATACAAACAGATAGTCAACCTTATCCCCGGCGGCTGCCCGCAGTTCCTCGATTTCAGGCTGGACGCGGACAGCATGAAGAGGGAAATGCGCTCCTTCCGCGAGGAAACCGCGGACAAGAGCCAGGGCGGCCTCTATGAGCACTACCTCCGCTGCCTCGTGGAGGACGATCCAGAGGAGCGCCCCGGCGAGCTCGTGGACATGCGCGAGTCCAGGGGAACCCGCCCCGCCGGATCCCCGAGACCGAAAAGCTTCGCCTCCGATTACGAAGTCTCCCTGCAGGAGAGCCTCGAATGCTTCAAAGGCGAGTGGATGCCCCTGCCCTTCCTGCGCATCACGGGCCAGAACTGGCCCGACGGGAAAAGCATGGTCGAGCGCGGTCCGTCCAACTGGGCGCGCGGCATGTGCGTGCCCCTGGAGGACGAGCCCGGCGTCTGGCACCTCGTCATCATGTTCGACACCAAGATCGAGGAAAAGCCCGGGGACAAGGACGGACGCTATTTCGCGCTCTCCCAGGATGATCTCAACGCCGCCTCCGAATTTCTCCTCTCGTGGCACGTGCGCGACATCAGCTGGTTCGTCAACGAAGGCTGGGTCGACGAGTGGATCCGCGAGCGCTATGAGGCCTGGGACAAGACGCGCCGCCACTACGGCGACGAAGACGACACCATGTGCCTGAGGCACCTCGCCTACTACATGGCCTGGCTCGACGCCGCCCGCCGCGCCGTTGGCAGCGTGCGCACCAAGGTGAGCGACTCCAACCGCTCCGACGCCATCAACGTGGACCTCGTGCTTGACATCGGCAACTCCCGCACCACGGGCATTCTCGTGGAAACGCTGTCCGACAAGAAGACTGACCTCAACAACAGCTATCTTCTTGAGCTCAGGGATCTCAGCGACATGAACAAGGTCTACACGGATCCCTTTGAGACCCGTGTGGAATTCGTGGACGTGTCCTTCGGAAATGATCTCTTAAGCCGCCGCTCCGGCCGCCGTACGCCGGCCTTTGCCTGGCCCTCCTGCGTGCGTGTCGGGCCAGAGGCTACGCGCCTCTCCACTTTCGCCACCTGTTCCCAGGGCAATACGGGCATGTCGAGCCCCAAGCGCTACCTGTGGGACGAGAAGGAATGGATCCAGAGCTGGCGCTACAATACGCACGGCGGAAGCGAACCCATGGTGACGCGCGGCCTCTTTCCCCGCCAGCTCAACGAATTCGGCACGCCCCTCTTCTGCTTCGAGGGACGCGACCGCAGCCGCTATCTGACCACGCCCGCCCTGCGCCAGCAGCCCGCCGAGCCGCTCTTCGGATCCCACTTCACGCGTTCTTCCCTCATGATGTTCATGGTGGGCGAAATCGTCACCCAGGCCCTCATCAACATCAATTCCCCGGCCAACAGGGCGCGGCGCCAGCTCTCGGACAAACCGAGGCATCTGAGGCGTATCATTTTCACCGTGCCCACGGCCATGCCCGTGGCCGAGCGGCGCATCTTCCAGCGCTGGGTCGAGCTCGCCGTGCGCGTTGTCTGGCGCGGCATGGGCTGGGACACAGGGGAAAACGGACAGGATTTCCATTACCAGCAGCTGCCAAAAATTCTCTGCGAATGGGACGAGGCCAGCTGCTCGCACATGGTGCTCCTCTATAACGAAATCATGGTCAAGCACGTGGGCGACGCGGCCCACTACTTCAGGCTGTACGGCAGGGAACGCAAAACCGAGGACGGCAGCCTGAAGCCCTCCGTGCGCATCGCCTCCATCGACATCGGCGGCGGCACCACGGATCTCTCCATCACCACCCATTTTCTGACGAGCTCGGCCTCCGAGTCCCCGCGCATCAAGCCGCACATGGAGTTCAGGGACGGCTTTAACATCGCCGGCGACGAGGTGGTCCGCGAGGTCATCCGCACGCACGTCATCCCGGCCATTGAGAAGGCGGCCGCTGATCTCGGCCTTGAATCGAGGCTTGTGAAAATAGGCCTCTTCGGCCGCTACACGCTGCAGAAGTCCGCGACCCAGCGCACCCGCCAGGCCCAGTTCGTGTGCCAGGTGGCCGTGCCCGTAGCTCTCGGCATTCTCGAGGCCTGCGAGAACATGGACCGCGACGACGGACGCACCTATGTCTGCCGCTTCAGCGACTTCTTCGAAAAGCCGGCTGTCCAGGAAAAGCCGAAGGCCCAGAAAAAAGGTCAGGACGCGGAGACGCCCGGAACGGAGGACGCCGGACCCGCCCTCAGTGAAGGGGAGGACAAAACGCAGACCGTAGCCTTTGAGGCAGAGCACAGGTGCCATCTCCCGCAGAAAGGCGTGTTCCACTACATCGACGAGATCATCACCGGCTGCGGCGGCAGGGAAGGCGACTTCAGGGTCATGGACACCCCGGTACGGTTCTCCCTGCGGGAAATCAACGAGGACATCCGCCGCACCCTTGGCGGCACGCTCTCGAGCCTCTGCGAGATGGTCAAGCTCTACGACTCCGACCTCCTCATCGTCACGGGCAGGCCGAGTTCCTGGAAGGGCGTGCTCCAGACCATTCTGGCCCAGACGCCGCTTTCGGCCGACAGGATCATCCCCATGCGTTCCTACCACGTTGGCAGCTGGTACCCCTGCGCCGACGTGTACGGCTGTATTTCCGACCCCAAGAGCACCGTGGTCGTGGGCGCCATTCTCTGCGCCCTTTCAAGCGGCTATCTCGAGGGAATCAATTTCGATGCCTCAAGCATGCACATGACCTCGACGGCCCGCTACGTGGGCGAGCTCAACATGCAGGGCCAGCTCGAGAAGGCCAGGGTCTGGTTCACGGTGAAGGACGACGGCACGGTGGAGCCCGAGGTCAGGGAGATCACGTACAACAGTCCCATCGTCGTGGGCTACCGCCAGCTCGCTGTAGACCGCTGGCCCGCCTCGCGCTTTTACAAGATTGACGCCGTGAACAAGGGCCAGCTCGGCGGTCCCATCCTCGTCACGCTCAGGCTGAACAAAGACGACGGGCGCCCCGGATCCGGAAACGCCGATGAGGAACAGCAGTCCGAAGGCGAAATTTCCATCCAGGAAGTGAGCCGCCTTGAGGGCGGCGAGAAAATACCCATGCGTCCGTCCGACATGACGGCCACTCTCCAGACCCTGCCCTCGGTGGACGGCGTAGCCGGCTACTGGCTGGATACGGGCATTGTGATCACGGAAGGCTAGGAGAAGAACAATGAGGGATCAAGACAGACAGCTGGCCGGCATGTGCCAGAGCTGGAGCAAAGCGGCTCTCTCGGCCGAGAAATGGCTGCAGGACAACCGCAAGCTCGTGGGCGCCGAATGCGACATGCTGCGCAAGGACATGCGCAGCGCGGCCAGAAGCTTCAGAAAACTCTCACGCGCCGCTTCGCGCAAGATGTGCGTGGGCGTCTTCGGCCCGAGCCAGGCAGGCAAGAGCTACCTTATCTCCGCCCTGGCCAGAGACCGGAAAGGCGAACTCAGCGCCGACTTCTGCGGCAAAGCCGTGGACTTTATCCGTGAGATCAACCCCGAGGGCGGCAAGGAATCCACCGGACTGGTCACGCGCTTCACCACCACGCCGCCGGAAGGCATCAGCGAACGGCATCCCATCAGGCTCCGTCTCTTTTCCGAGATGGACCTCGTGAAGGTCTTCGCCAACACCTACTATTCGGACTGCGATCACAAGGAAATCCCGGATCAGGAAGCCGTCATCAAACTTCTGCGCGAGCTCGAGCAGAAAGCCGGCCCGGCCGGCGGGGAAATCACCTCCGATGATGTGGAGGACCTCAAGGAATACCTGCAGAAGAACTTCGCCTCCCGGCCCAGGGTGCAGCTCCTCTCGCGCGTCTACTGGGTCAAGGCCATGGAGCTCGCCCCGCGCCTCGCCCTCGCGGACCGCTGCCGTCTTTTCGGCTGCATCTGGGACAACACGCCGGAATTCGACCAGTTCCACCTCAGGCTGGCCACGGCCCTTTCCACGCTCGGTTTCGCGGCCGAGGCCAACTGCCCGCTTGACGCGCTCCTCCCGAGAGAGAAGAGCATCATCGATGTGACGCTCTTAAACAGCGCGGCGCCTGGCGCATCGGAGCAGCTTGAAATCGAGGGTGTCGGCGGCAGGACCGCCACCCTGCCGAGATCCGTGGTCACGGCCCTGACTGCGGAACTCACCATCTACATGCCGGAAAAACCCGAGGAATTCTTTGACTACACCGACCTTCTGGATTTCCCGGGCTACCGCTCCCGCCTCAAGGTCACGGACCTCGCCAAAGAGCTGGGCCGCGCCGGAAGCCTCGAGCAGTTTTTCCTGCGCGGCAAGGTGGCCTATCTCTTCGAGCGCTACTGCGATGAGCAGGAGCTTACGGGCATGCTCCTCTGTATCGGCCCGAGCAACCAGGAAGTGCAGGATCTGCCGGCCGCCATCAACAACTGGATAAGCCTCACCCAGGGAGCGAGCCCAGAGGAACGGCGCGGTCACGAGCCCACCCTCTTCTTCATTCTGACCAAGATGGACATGGAGTTCGAGCGCAAGCAGGGCGTCGAGGACGTGAGCAACCGCTGGAACACGAGGCTGCAGTCCTCCCTGACCAACTTCTTCGGTGTCCAGTTCGACTGGCCCGAGAACTGGGACGGCCGTCCCTTCCGCAACATGTACCTCATGCGGAACCCGAACTTCCGCTGCGACGCCATCTTCACCTTCAGTGCTGACGGCACGGAGACGGGCATCCGTCCCGACATGAAGGATTACGTGGAGGAAGTGAAACAGTCCTTCCTGAAGTCCCCCCTGGTCCTGGAACATTTCGAGAATCCGGCCGAGGCCTGGGACGCGGCCATGAAGCTCAATGACGGCGGCATCGACCTTCTGCGCAGGAAGCTCGCCCCCATCTGCGATCCCAACCGCAAGTACAACCAGACTCTGGACCGCGGCACCGCCACGGCGCGGCGCATAGCCGGAAGGCTCGCGCCCTACTACCGCAGCGGCGACTCAGAAAAGCTCAGGAAGGAAAAGGAAATCCAGGCCCAGAAGCTCCTCAGGGTGGTCGCCAGTATCATCGAACGCCAGCAGTTCGCGGATCTGCAGAGCCGTCTGCAGATAGACGACTTTACGCTCTATCAGCTGGCTGAGGACTGCGCCGATCAGGCGTCCACGGACGAGTCCGGCGCCGCGGCGCCCGGCACCGTGGTCGGTTCCTCCATCAGCGCGAGCGGCCTCATGGACGACCTTTTCGGGGATGCGGCCCCTGCGCCGGAGCCCAAGGCAACGCCCGCGGCGCCTCTCGACAACGTCGTCCAGCAGGGGCAGGATCAGGCCGAAATCTTCTGCCGCAAGGCCATCGAGTACTGGTTCCAGAATATGCGCGACCTCGCCGCCAATCCCGTGCTCCCCGGCCTTTACGCCGTGGATCAGTCGTTTCTCGAGAAGTTTACCGGCGAGATCGCCCAGGCAGCCCGCCATTTCCGGCTCCTTGACTCCATGATCAGCGCCATCCGCGAGCAGAGCGCTTTCAGAAACGTCACCCGTGACGCGGCGGCCTGGCGCATGGCGAGCGAGGCAACCTGCCGCATCAACAGCTTCGTGGCCTGGCTCGGCCATGACGCGAGGCTCGGCCAGAAAACGCAGATCATATTCAAGGGCGCGCCCGTGGAACTCTTCACCCCGCCCGTGCTCAGCTTTGGCGAAGACGGCGAGCCCATCGTGCCGGAACAGCCTTCCCAGTTCGACCGCGCGTATTACATTGACTGGATGAAGGCCTTCTTCGACTGCGCTGTCGCCGGCGCCGCCGATCTCGGCCCCGACGAGGATCCCGTCCAGAACAAGATGCTGGGCGACATCCTCGCCCAGCTTGATCCCAGCAGGATCTGAGACCGTATCTTCATCCGCGGACAGGATCCCCCGGTTCCTTTCCCCGGAAATTCTTCATCTTTTACTTTAAAAAGAGGTTGGCGCCCCATGGCGCCCTTATCCGCCATATGAAAGCTTGCATCAGACAGGACGCGTCCCGCAGCCGCGGCTCAGCCATCATCGCCGTGGACGGGGCGGCCCCTTTCGAGGGGAATCCCTCCTACATCATCGAAAGTTCAGACGGCCTCTACCTGACGCCGACAGGCTGGGCCAGTGTAAAAACGCCCATTACCGCGGCTGACGGCGACTACATCTACTCGCGCGGCGACGGCACCCTGAACATCAGCATAGGCCCTGACGTTCTCAACAAACTGGACAGTCTCTCCGCCTACCGCATCTCTGTGAACGGCGAAGCTCCCGTGTCCCTGCGCGTCCCCGAGGAACTGAGTCTCGGACTCATGCAGGAAGCGAGCGGCGTAGCGGGCGATATCCCGAAGGCCGCGCCCGAGCCGAAGCCTGAGCCCCAGCCCGCGCCGGAGCCCGAACCTGAACCGGAGCCTGAGCCCGAACCGGCTCCCGCGCAGGAAGAGCCCGTTCCCGATTTGAACCTCGGCACCGAAGTGCCGGAGAAAAAGCGCTCCCTGCTCGTCCCCATCATCGCCGTCCTCGTTCTGCTCGGGCTCGCGGGAGCAGCGGCCTGGTATTTCCTGGGACGCGGGGAGAAGACCGCCGAGGCCCCCGTCCCCGCCCAGAACGAAACACAGCCCGCCCAGAGCGGAACCGAACCTCCGGCCGCAGAAAAGCCGGCTGCCGAACCGCCGGCTGAAGAGGCGAAGCCCGGCGCTTCCGGAGCGGACACGGCTCCCGCAGAAAACGCGCCCTTCCTCTCAAGGGCGCGCGGCATGCTGAAGAAGGGCGTCGCGCTCGAGGAGGCGCTCAGGGAAGCCAAAGCCATGCGCACGGAGAAAGCGTCCTCTGACGACAATGACGGCGCCTTCCTCCTGCTCGAGGACGCGGCCGGCAACGGCAATGCCGAGGCCATGTACCTCTACGCGCAGTTCTACGATCCCACCTGTACCAGACCGCGGGGCACCATCGAGCCCGACATGGCCCAGGCCCACGACTGGTATAAAAAAGCCCTGGACGCGGGCTATTCCGGCGCGGCTCAGGATCTCGAAAGGCTGAAGGCCGCCGTTGCCGAAAAGGCGGAGAGCGGCGATGCCGAAGCCGGCCGCCTGCTCAGGGCCTGGTAACAACGATATACGATCCAAGGAAGGATTACCGTCATGCGACGTTTCATGCTGCTTCTGCTCTTTATAGCCTCCTTCTGCCTCGCCGCAGGGGAAGCTTCTGCCGCGCCGCTTCTGCAGCCAGGGAAAAAAACACTGTACCAGCGGGTGGTGAGCCATCCTGAAGCAAAGCTTTACGCAAGTCCCGACGAGAAAAGCGAAGTCGTAAACCGGGGACTCAAGCCGTTCACCGTGCTCTACGTGTACGAGCGCGGCCAGGGATGGCTCAGTGTGGGCGTGGACACGCACCAGCCCCAGGGATGGATTAAGGAGGATCTCACCACCGCCTGGAATCAGTCCCTCACCCTTCTCTTCACGCCCCGCACGGGCCGCGATCCCGTGCTCTTCTACAAAAGCGTCGACGATCTGAAAAAGCTCTGCTCGTCTGACAACATGTCAGCCCAGATCACCGAACTTGAGGGAAAGGCCGCCAGAGGCGAATCCGATCCCCGTATTGTGGCCGCAGAGCCCGGCAACGCGGCTGTCTCAGCCAAACGCTTTTACCTCATGCCCATCCTGGGCGCCCCGGAAGAACCCTTTGACGGCACCAAATTCCTGCACGTGGCCTCCATCGACCCAGGCAAGGCAGGAAAGAAAAAGGACGGTAACGCGGCCGGCGCAGCCGGCAGGGACAACGGCGCGCCCAAGACCGGCATCGCCATTGTCATAGACACGAGCATTTCCATGAATCCCTACATCCAGCAGTGCCGCAACGTCATCAAGACCATCTACGACTCTCTGGAAAAGGAAAAAATGAATGACAACGTGGGCTTCGCCATCGTGGCCTTCCGCTCGAGCACGGCGGCCACTCCGAAGCTCGAGTATACCTCGAAGGTCATCAGCGACTTCACCACGGTGAAAAACCGTAAGGAACTCGAGACAAACCTGGCCGCGCTCCGCGAAGCCCCCGTGTCGAGCCACGACTTCAACGAGGATTCCCTGGCCGGCGTCTACCAGGCTGTCGAGTCCTTAAGCTGGGAAAACTACGACTCCCGCCTCATCATTCTGCTCACCGACGCCGGCCCCCTGCAGCAGACCGACCGCTACGCCAGCGTGCGCATGGGCCCCCAGGAAGTGGGCGACTTCGCCCGCCAGAAAGGCATCTGGGTCATCGCCCTGCACATCAAAACGCCCGCGGGCAAGAATAACCACGACTACGCCGAAGCCGCCTACAGGGCCCTCAGCAAGAGTCCTGACGGCCGCTCCAACTATCAGGCCATCAACGCCCCCGATCCCCAGACCGGCTCCCGCTACTTCGCGGCCGTGGCCAAATCCATCGCCGGCAGCATGGTTCAGATGGTGCGCTCCACGTCCGAGGGTAAACTCATGACCAGGCCCGATGGGGAGGAAAAGAAGAAGAATGACACTCCCGAAACCGAGGCCGCGGATCTCGGCGCCCGCCTCGGCTACGCCATGCAGCTTGACTACCTGGGCAGGAAGAACCAGAGTGTCTCGCCCGAGGTGGTGGACTCCTGGATAGCCGACATGGATCTGCGCCAGCTCGAGCAGAAGAAGCTCGTGCCCGCCGTGGAAGTGGCCGTGCTCGTGACCAAGAACCAGCTCAGCGATCTGCATGACCAGCTGCAGACCATCATCGACAACGCCGAGCGCACCAAGAAGACGGACTCCAACGACTTCTTCCAGGGTATTCTCTCTGCCTCCACGCGCATGTCCCGCGATCCCAGCATGCCGACCCAGGGCAAGACCCTGGCCCAGCTCGGCGTGCTCTCCGAGTTCCTGGACGGGCTCCCCTACAAGAGCGAAGTCCAGCATCTCACGGAAGAGGACTGGTACCGCAAGAGCGTGGGCGAACAGACGGCCTTCATCAACCGCCTGAAGTCCAAGATCGCCCGCTACGAGGAATACGACCGCGACCGCGCCAACTGGGAAAGCTTTGGCATGTCCAACGCCGGGGACTGGGTCTACCGCGTTCCCCTGAGCATGCTTCCCTGACCTGAAACGCGCCATCCCCGCCCGGGCAGCAGGCCCCGGCGGGGATTTTTCTCTCACCCCCGGCCGCCCGCGCGCCCCGGGACAAAGGACCCCTTATGGCTCAGCCAGTCTTCGATCTGCAGAACATCTACAAAACACGCCCGGGCTCGGAAAATTACCGCCTGGAAATCCGGCAGTTCCGCGTTTTCAGGGGCGAGACCATCGCCCTCATCGGCCCTTCCGGATGCGGCAAGAGCACAGCGCTTGATCTCCTTTCCTGCGCTCTCAGGCCCAACATTCTCAGGGACAGAAGCCAGCAGCGCTTCATCTTCCAGCCCGCTCCGGACGTTACGCGCGATGTCTTAAGCTGCTGGCTCAACGGCGGCCCGAACGCCCTCGCCGGAGTACGGATGCGCTATCTCGGCTACGTTCTGCAGACAGGCGGCCTCCTGCCCTTCCTCAATGCCGTGGACAACATCATGCTCGCCTCCAAGGTGCTCAACGTGGTGCACGAGAGGGCGAAGGCCATTGCCTCCATCTGCAGCCGCCTCGGCATAACGCCGCTCCTGCGCAAGTTTCCCGCAGCCCTCTCCGTGGGCGAGCGCCAGCGCGTGGCCATCGCCCGCGCCCTGGCCCACAAACCCACGGTCATTCTCGCGGACGAACCCACAGCTGCCCTCGATCCCACGCACGCGAGCCTCGTGATGAAGCTCTTCCTCGAAATAGCCCGCGATGAGGGCAGTACCTTCATTGTCGTAAGCCACGACCAGCGCCTCGTAAGCGAGCTCGGCTTCACGCTCGTGCCCGTCACCGTTCTGTCCGGAGTGAACAGCGTCACGGCCTCAATCAGCTACGGAGGCGCGTCATGCTGATCCGCGAATGCTTCCAGATGTTCTGCCTCGCCACGGCCGACTACCGCCGCGAACGCCTTCTCTCCCTCTGCTCCATACTGGGGCTCGCCGCCGTGCTCGCCCCCCTGCTCGTCCTCTACGGTGTCAAATTCGGCGTGGTGACCACCATGGTCTCGCGCATGCGCTCTGATCCGCTCACGCTCGAGCTCTCCCCCGTCTCGAGCGGCCATTTCACCCAGGACTTCTTCACCTCATTACGGCAGGAACCCGGCGTCGCCTTCGTCCTTCCCCGGACGCGTTCCATCGCAGCCACCATGCAGCTCTCGAACACGGACGGAAACGGCACGCGCCGCACCGTTGTCTGCTCCATGGAGCCTACGGCCGCAGGCGATCCCCTCCTCGCGCGTTATGGGTGCGAGGCTCCGGCCATTGCCCTCCAGGAAGGAAAGCAGACCTCCCCTGACAGCGGAACAAAACCCGCCCCGGATGGAGAAACCAGGAGCTCCCTCATGGAAAGGCTTGGGGCCGTTCTCCTTCCGGAAGCCCATGCTCAGCCGGCGGAAGAGGCGCAGAAAACCCCGGCGGCGCAGAAGAAGCCTGAGGCCGCGAAACACGCTCCTCTCCGGAACGCCGGTGCGCAGAAGCATGAAGCGCCCGCCGGAACAAAGGCCGGAAGCACACGCGTGAATCCCGCTGTCCCGGACGGCAGAAATCATTCTGCCGGGCAGAACCGGGCAAAGGCAGCGCCGGAAGACGCGCCTCTCCCAGCAGTCTCCCCCCTCGCCCTGCCTCTGGAAAACCAGAAGCCGGCAGCAGGCCCTGACAGTCAGGCGTCTGCCAGAGAAAAAGCCGGAGATGCGGAAGACACACAGGCGCCCGCCCCGGAAAATGCAAACCGCGAAGCCGCTGATACTAAGCCAGGGATGCAGGCCAGGGCGTCCCAGAAGGAAGCGCCGGCGCAGGAAACCCCGGCCCCCGCGCTTCATGCCGGGAAAAAGCCCGCCGCGGACGCGCCGGCTCCCGGAGCGAAGCAGGCCTCTCACGGCCTGATGCCCAGAGGGACGGCGGAAAAGGAACCGGCTCCCCTCACGGGCGGCCTTGGTGAAAACGACGCCACACTCCGCCTTTCCGGGGTCGTCCTTTCCGAAGAAGCCGCCGCCAGGCTTCACGTGAAGAAGGGCGATACGGTCATCGGCCGCGTGGAGCGCGCCAACCGGGGCAAAATCTCGGCAGCCAGGGTAAAGCTCGTCGTGACAGGCGTCCTGCCCCTGGCAGCCCAGCAGAAAGCCATGGCCTACATTCCCCTGCCGCTTCTCGAAGCCACGGAAGACTTCCGTGACGGACGCGCGGTACCTGAGCTCGGCACCGAAAACGGCTGGACCGGCGAGCCAAGGCCGGAGGGCGAGCGCGTCTATCCGGGGTTCAGGCTTTACGTGAAGGATCTCGGCGACGTGCTTACCCTGCGCGCACGCCTTGCCGCGAAGGGCGTGGACACATACACGCACGCCGAGGAAATCGCCCAGATCGAGAGCCTCGAAAAGGCCCTCAACGCCGTCTTCCTGGCCATCTGCGCCGCGGCGGCCCTCGGCTTCTTCGCCTCCACGGCGAGCAGCGCCATGGCCAGCGTGAAGCGCAAGGAACGCACCCTGGGCCTTCTCGAGCTCACGGGCTTTTCCACCGGCTCGCTCATGCTCTTCCCCCTCATTCAGGTGGAGCTCACCGCCTTCTTCGGCACGCTCCTGGCCTCAGGCGCCTATCTGGGCTTCTCCTGGCTTATCAACCATCTCTTCGCCTCGTCCCTGCAGGGACTCGAGAGCGTGTGCCTGCTCCTGCCGCGCCACTTCGGCATGGCCCTGGCCTGTGCCATGGGACTCTCCTTCCTGGCTGCCTTCGGGCCGGCCCTGAAGAGCACGCGCATCCAGCCCTCCGAGGTCATACGCGATGTGTAGCGAAGGGAAAAAACCGGACTGAAATACCGGCTGCCACCGGACAGGCCCATTCCTGTCCTTTCGTTTTTTCCCTTTCCCTTCCGCATTTCTCTCACTGATTATATTATGAGAAAGCCACGAAGACAGATATCCGAGGTTGTCACGCGATGTTTTTAAAAAGCTTTACCACAGGCAAAACACGAATGGCGGCGCTCACCCTCACACTCGCCCTTGGCGCGGGCCTTCTCGCGGGGCCCCTGGCAGGGGAAGCCGCCGCGGGGCTCACCCCGAAAGGCCAGACCTCGAAGGCCGACGCCATGAACCCGGAGAGCGACGCCGCGGACATCATCCTGCCCATGCCGGGCGGCGTGACCATGGCCTTCCGCGCCGTGGCCGTAGACGCCAACGGCTTTCTCTGGGACAAGACGGTCAGGCCCGGCACGAGCGATGCGGCCGATAGCCGGGGCTTCTACGACGGCCGCTACACTACCGGTATTTCAGCGCCCTTTTCTGCCGCCGACGTTCCGGCAAGCTGGAAAAAAGGCACGCCCCCGGACAGTAAATTCTTCTACCTCATCGCAAAATACGAGGTAACCCGCCTGCAGTGGCGCGCCGTCATGGACGAAAACGCGGACACGAAGACCCCGAAACCCGATGATGCCCTGCCCGTCACGGACATCACCTGGTTCGACGCCGTGAATTTCACGCAGCGCTGGACGGACTGGCTTCTCAAAAACAGCCCTGATGCCCTGCCGTCCTTCAAAGGCGACTCACGCAATACGGCCTTCGTGCGCCTGCCTACGGAAGTGGAGTGGGAATACGCAGCCAGGGGCGGCCAGAACGTGCCGAGCCAGACTTTCCGCGATGACTTCTTCCCCATGGCTGACGGCACGCAGATACGCGATTACGCCGTCTATCAGGTCGAGAAAACGTCCCACGGCGCCGAAAACATCGCGAAGGTGGGCTCCCGCCGTCCCAACCCCCTGGGGCTTTACGACACAGCCGGCAACGCGGCAGAGATGACCATCGACATGTTCCGTTTCTCCGTGGGCGGCAGGCTCCTCGGATCAGCAGGCGGCTTCGTGCGCAAGGGCGGCTCCTTCCTGTCAGGCGTTGAGGAGATCACTCCCGGCCGGCGCGAGGAAATTCCCTTCTTCCAGAAAAATGGTGCCTTCAAATCCAGGGATCTCGGTTTCAGGCCTGTCATTTCCGGCATCAACACGCCCGGTGGCAGCAGGCCATCCGAACTCCTCGCCGAATACAAAAAGGCCGGGACCACGGACGCCCAGTCCGCCCCGCAGTCAGGCCAGCGCGTCACTCCGGCCGCGGCGTCCACGCCCGAGGCTGAACTCGACAGGCTCATTGCCGATGCCCAGAACGAAGGTATCCGCAAAAACCTGCTCGCCCTGAAATCATCCATCAAGGAACGCAGCATCATTCAGGAACGCGGCCGCCAGGCCGAGATCATCGCCCGGCTCACGTCCTGCGTCTCCTACCTCGAGTCCCTGCGCAACTACAATTTCCGCCTGAATATGGTCGCGTACCTCGAGCAGCAGATAAAAAACAACACCACCATGGGAGAAAAAGAAAGGGAAAGACTGGCGAAGACACAGCACCATACCCTGGAAACGGTACAGGAGACCTCGAAGAAAACTCTGGCCTCATACCGCGCGACCCTGGAAGATATCGCCGACGCGCCAGACGATCTGGTTGACAGATCTCTGAAATCGCTTGCCTCCGACTACGGGAAAGGCAAGGATATGTTCAGCCGGCGTTCTCTGAACAATCTGATGATCATCAGGGAGCACTGCAGTCTGCTCCGCCAGCACAGGAAACTCACGGACAGTGACATTCAGGCGGATATCAAAAAATCGGACAAGCTCTTAGACTGAGAGGAAGCAAAATGGCAGATAAACCCCGTATCGGATGGATTGGCACAGGCGTCATGGGCCACAGCATGGCCGGGCACCTCATCGAAGCAGGCTACAGCCTCACCGTCTTCAACCGTACGCCCTCAAAATGCCAGTCTCTGGTGGAAAAGGGCGCTGCTCCGGCCGGTTCTCCCCGCGAGGTCGGCGAAAAGTCAGATGTCGTCTTCACCATGGTGGGCTATCCCGCTGACGTGGAATCCGTGACCATAGGTCCCAACGGATGCCTGGACGGCATGAAAGCAGGATCCATCCTGTGTGACATGACAACCTCGAGCCCGACCCTTGCAGGGAAAATCGCGAACCGCGCAGCCATGAGCGGCGTCATCTCCCTGGATGCCCCTGTGACAGGCGGCGACGTAGGCGCGATGAACGCGACCCTGTCCATCTTCGTCGGCGGCAGCGATGAGGGCTACGCCCGCATCCTTCCCCTGCTTCAGATCATGGGACAGAAAATCCTGCACTGCGGCAGACCCGGCATGGGCCAGCAGGCCAAACTGGCAAACCAGATCGCCATTGCCAGCGTCATGTTCAGCGTCTGCGAATCCCTGATCTACGCCCAGCAGGCGGGCCTCGACGTACGCAAGTGGCATGAACTTGTTTCCGTGGGCGCGGCAGGCAGCGTGGCCATGAAGACGCTCGGCTCCCGCATCATGGACGGCGATTTCCGCCCCGGATTCTTCATCGATCACTTCGTCAAGGATCTCGGCCTTGTTCTCGAGGAATGCCGCCGCATGCACCTCGTCCTGCCCGGCGCCACCCTGGCCGAACAGTTTTACCGCAGCATGCAGGCCAAGGGCCACGGCAGGGAAGGCACGCAGGCCCTGGTGCGCGCCCTGGCGGAATTCTCCGGCAAGGTGTGGACGCCGCTCATCGGCGGTTAAAACACGTTCTTTTACTGATACCAACCACCCCGGCGGGCATGCCCCGCCGGGATGGTTGGTTCTGTTTGGCTGACCCCCGATAAGGGGAAACTAGAAGAGGTGATAAGTGATTAATATCTCAAGTCTTTTCGATAAACCACGAGTCCCTATTCCCCTTCCATCCGCCCCGGAGGCGGATGGAAGGGGAATAGGGATATATCGATCGGCTTATTCTATCTTCCGGCATCCGCTCGCTCTCTGTTTTAAACAAGAGGACTGTGAGCAGCGGGAAGACGAATGCCACATTTTGAAGGCAGACTATTCACTAGCTAAAAGCCAAAACTCGTTTGACAAACACCGGCCCCCGTGTCAGCAATGATAACGCCTATGCGGAATCTCTGTTCCGCACGATGAAATACCGGCCGAACTAACAGCCTGCAGGCTTTGCATCGATTGATGATGCGAGGCAGTGGTGCTGCCGCTTTGTGGATTGGTATCGCCTGAAGCATCACCATAGCGGCATAAAATTCCTGACTCCGGCTCAAAGGCACAGCGGAGAGGGGGATGACGTTCTGAACAGGCGACATGAAGTCTACGAATCGGCCAGGGAGGCGCATCCGGAACGATGGAAGGGCAGAAAGACACGCAGCTGGAAGCTCGAAGACACAGTTTACCTGAACCCTGAAAGGAGTCCCAACGACAACTGAGGGACCTACGCATGAGGCCGGGGTGCAGGGGCGGAGCCCCGCATCTGAGGATGCGGCACCGGGCCAGCGCAGCGGTCCGGCCGGCGTAAAATGGAGTCAGGCCGGGGGAGCACCCAATCGTTTCGTCCTACGCCGTCGGCGAAGTCCGGAAACGCCGGCCGGCCAGTCCGGTCAAGCGGCCCCTACCGTGGAGTAGATAAGCTACGTTCCGGCATCTGTCGCTTGACGGGATTGGAGCGGTGAAAATTTTCTGAAACAGGGCAGGCTCTCTCCGTCCCAGCCCAACGGAAAATAACAACACTTTCTGACAACTAGCTTGACATCAAGCGCCTCCTAGGTTGAGGGAATACACAGTTTTTTGCCCAGACCCAAAACTTTGACAAACTCCGGGATTCAGCGAGTAATCACTCGAAAGGTAACGACTGATGGCAGAAAGGACGAACGCCAATATTGGCTTTGAAAAACAGATATGGGACGCGGCGTGCGTCCTGTGGGGGCATATCCCGGCGGCAGAATACAGGAAAGTCATCATCGGACTTATTTTTCTGCGCTACATTTCCGCGGCGTTTGATGCACAGTACAGGAAACTTGTGATGGACGGCGACGGTTTCGAGGACGACCCGGACGCCTACCTGATGGACAACATCTTCTTCGTGCCAAAGGAGGCACGCTGGGAGACAATCGCGTCTGCGGCTCATACGCCGGAGATCGGCATAGTCATCGACACTGCTATGCGTGCCATTGAGGATGGCAACAAGAGTCTGAAGGGTGTGCTTCCGAAGAACTATGCTTCGCCGGATCTGGACAAGAAGGTTCTGGGCGATGTCGTGGACATCTTCACGAACGACATCGACATGTCGGATACGCAGGCGAGTGAGGACCTGCTCGGCCGTACGTATGAGTATTGCATCGCTCAGTTTGCGGAGAAAGAAGGGGTCGACGGCGGTGAATTCTATACGCCGTCAAGCATTGTCAAGACGCTGGTTGCCATTCTGAAACCGGAACCGAACTCCCGTGTATACGATTGCTGCTGCGGAAGCGGCGGAATGTTTGTGCAGAGCGAACGGTTCGCGGAGGGACACAGCCATAACCGTGGCGTGATATCCGTGTATGGTCAGGAGGCGAATCCGGACACTTGGAAGATGGCGAAGATGAACATGGCCATCCGTGGCATCGATGCCGACCTTGGGCCGTACAATGCGGACACTTTCACGAACGATCTGCACCCGACGCTCAAGGCGGATTACATCCTCGCAAATCCTCCATTCAACTATCACCCGTGGGGACAAGAGCAGCTGAAGGACGATAAACGCTGGAAGTACGGGCTGCCGCCAGCGGGAAACGCTAACTGTGCATGGATTCAGCACATGATCCATCATCTCGCGCCGAACGGAAAGATCGGTCTGGTGCTGGCAAACGGCGCACTCTCCGCGCAGTCGAGCGGCGAAGGTGAAATCCGTAAAAACATCATCAATGATGACCTGATTGAGGGCATCGTTGCTATGCCGACGCAACTTTTCTACAGCGTTACGATTCCGGTATCCCTCTGGTTCATTACGAAAAACAAGAAGCAGAAAGGCAAGACCGTATTCATTGATGCCCGCAAGATGGGACACATGGTCGACCGCAAGCACCGCGACTTCACCGATGAGGATATCCAGAAACTCGCCGATACGTTCTTGGCTTTCCAGAATGGAACACTTGAGGACGTGAAGGGCTTCTGCACTGTCTCCACCACGCAGGACATTGCGAAACAGGACTACATCCTTACGCCGGGCCGCTACGTTGGAATCGAGGAGCAGAAAGACGACGGCGAGCCGTTTGAGGAAAAGATGGATCGTCTGACATCGGAGCTCTCCGAGATGTTCAAGAAGTCACATGAGCTTGAGGTCGAGATCAGGAAGAAGCTGGGGGCGATTGGATATGAAATCTGAATGGACCAAAAGAAGTATTTCCGACATTGCCGAAGTCAATCCTCGCGAGTCGATAAGCAAAGGTTCGTTAGCTAAGAAAATACCTATGGATGTCCTTCGGATTTTTACAAGAGATGTTTCTTCATATCAAATGGAGGAATTCAAAGGCGGAGCAAAATTCAGAAACATGGACACGATCATGGCGAGAATTACGCCTTGTCTTGAGAATGGGAAAACGGCTCAAGTCAGATGCTTGGATAATGGAGAAGTTGGGTTTGGCTCCACTGAATACATTGTGTTCAGAGCAAAAGAAGGAACCGATCCTGATTATCTGTACTATCTTATATGCAGTCCACTCGTGCGTGTTCCTGCGATTAAGTCAATGGTCGGGTCATCCGGCAGGCAAAGAGTTCAAACGGACGTGGTTGCTAATTTGCAAATAGCTGTTCCCAACTATGAAGAGCAGGTCAAGATTGGAGGGCTACTTAAGACTTTAGACGACAAGATTCAGCTGAACACTGAGATAAACAAGAATTTATTTGAGCAAGCGCAGGCTCTTTACAAAGATAGGTATATTGATCTTTCACCTACTGATGGAAAGATTCCTGCCGGTTGGCATATCGGAACTGTTTCGGAGATAATTGAGCTACACGATTCAAAGCGCATCCCCTTATCAAGTCGTGAGCGTGAAAAACTCAACAAGATCTATCCTTATTACGGTGCCACCTCAGTGATGGACTATGTGGATCGATACCTTTTTGACGGCATTTACCTTCTTCTTGGTGAAGATGGAACCGTTGTAGATGATAATGGATTCCCAGTACTCCAGTATGTTGATGGCAAATTCTGGGTTAATAATCACGCACATGTCATCACCGGTAAGTGTGGCTTTACAGTAGAGCTTCTGTATCTTCTCTTTAGTTTAACCAATGTAAAATTCATTGTCACAGGGGCGGTACAGCCTAAGATCAGTCAAGCTAACCTAAACAAGGTTCCAGTCCTTATACCGGATGCAGATGAACTTAAGTCTTTCAATTCGGTGATACAGCCATTTTTTGCTCAAATTCGAGATTTGAGAGCCGAAAATGATCGGTTAGCAACTCTTCGAGATACACTACTACCAAGGCTCATGTCTGGCGAGATCGACGTCTCCAACATCGACCTCTAAGCCGCATATAAATTCTTGTTTATCTCACTGTTTTGCTCGACCTTTCTGTCTAGGCTACTTAA
>ERZ825159.65-NODE-65-length-143785-cov-12.723760_pt1 | contig 143785 bp, 127 predicted proteins | sample MGYA00519932_ERZ825159 | MGnify/ENA primary metagenome ERZ825159 (study PRJEB31778, sample SAMEA3449191) | human gut metagenome | biome: human gut; feature: human-associated habitat; material: faeces | place: United Kingdom | collected 2010/2012 ... | reverse complement strand
AGCAGGTCCTGACCGAAATCCAGGACGGCACCTTCGCCAGCAACTTCATCAAGGAATTCAAGTCCGGCGGCAAGGCTCACTTCCTCGCCACCCGTCGTCTTGAGGCCGAGCATCAGCTGCAGGTGACCGGCGACAAGATGCGCACCATGATGAGCTGGCTCAAGAAAGACAAGACTTCTGACTAGTCCGCAGGTTCCGAGGGATCCTCTTTTCACCTCACCACAGGCAGAATTGACCTTTCCCTTGTAAAGGGAAGCCCCGCTGAGTGCCACAAAGCACCGCGGGGCTTTTTTTTTGCCTTCCGGAGTACGGCAGCCGCTGACTGCACATGGTCAGGACTTCACCGAGCCTGTCCCCTGCCGGCTTCCTGAAGGAGCGTATGCGCTCTGCAGCTGTTGTTACGCGGAAAAGAAAGCGCGTGCCGCATAGGTGCGGCGGCGCAGGTGAGCGTTCAGTGTGCATTCCGGCCGGAAAAAAGACAAAAAAAGAGAGCCGGGCAGGAACCCGGCTCTCCGAAAGTCATTTCTCTGAGGCTGGCTGGAGACTACATCCAGCTGGGTTTGGGATCCTTCGCGCCTTCCTCGACGACGCCGTCGGTCATGGTGAAGCCTTTGAGGCTGTTCCTGGCGGACTGGATGCAGAGGTAGCGGAGGCCGTTCTTTCCGGCCTTCAGGCAGCGGCGGCCGGCGGGATCGACACGGAAGCAGCTTCCGGCCTTAATGGGGAGTTCCTCGCCGTCGATGAAGAAAATACCGTCACCTTCGAGAACGAGGTAGCATTCCTCGTTGTTTTTGTGGCTGTGAACGAAGGGCACGGCCACGCCTGCGGGAAGATTGTTGCAGGACACCTCGCAGCCGGTGAGGGCGAGAGCGTTGTGGAGTTCGGAGCGGCCGGCATTAAGGTCGATGGAATCAAGCTTGTAATTGGCCATGATATGTTCCTCCTGGAACGAAATAATTAGATATCGAACTATTTGTTGTAAAGAAAAGACGCTGTCAGCTGACAGCTTTTTTAAGCAGGCTGCTCAGCTCGGCGAGTTCCCCGTCGGAAAGCCGCTGCCTGAGCATATTGTCGAGGCCGTCGGAGATGGCCTCAAAAGCGGGGCGGAGGCTCTGACCTTTTTCGGTCAGCGACACCAGAGTGGAGCGGGAATCCGCAGGATCAGGCCTGCGCTCGACGTAGCCGGCGCGCGCGAGTTTGGCCACGAGCACGGTGACTGTGGATTTTGTGCGCCTGACTTTGCGGGTAAGCTCGCCCATGCGCAGGGTGCCCGCCTCGAGCAGGTATAAGAGAATTTCCCCGTGACTCGGGACGATGTCCACGAGTCCCGCGTTGCCGAGCTCTGAGAGGATGTAGTCGTTGCCCATCTTCCTGAGTCTGGCTGCGTAGGAGAAAACCATGCTGTTGTTCATGAGGAGAATATAGTTCGATATCGAATTATTGTCAACGGGAGGGAGCGGAAAAAAAAAAGAAAAAAATGTGCGCGGCTCCTGAAGAGCCGCGCACGGAAAAACTCAGGCTTCTTTTTGCGCGACGCGCCAGCAGAGCACCCTGTGGCCGTCCCTGACTGTCTCCGGGGGAAGAGATTCGCGGCATATGTCCAGACCCTGTGAGCAGCGGGGATGGAAGGGGCAACCGGATGGGACCGAACCCAGGGGCGGCACCGTGCCGGGAATGGCGGCAAGCCGGTCGAGCCGGAAGGACGCGCGGGTGGGGGCAGCGGCCATAAGGCCCCTCGTATAGGGATGCAGGGGATTGTGGAAGAGCTCTTCGAGGGAGCCGTATTCCACGAGGCGGCCGGCGTACATGACGCCCACGCTGTCTGCTATCTGGGCCACCACGCCGAGGTCGTGGGTAATGAGCAGAACGGCCATGCCGCGGCTCACGCGCTCTTCGTTGAGTATGGAGAGCACCTGCCCCTGTATGGTGGCGTCGAGAGCCGTGGTGGGCTCATCGGCGAGCAGGAGTGACGGCCGGCAGGTGAGGGCCATGGCTATCATGACGCGCTGGCGCATGCCGCCCGAGAGCTCGTGCGGATAGACGGTGTAGCGCTCTCCGGGAGAGGGGATGCCCACTTCGGCGAAGAGTTCAATGACGCGCTTCCTGGCCTCGGCCTTTGAGAGGCCGAGATGGAGACGCAGCGGCTCGGCAGCCTGTTCACCCACGGTGAGAACAGGATTGAGGGCTGTCATGGGTTCCTGGAAGATCATGGCCATGGATCTGCCGCGCAGACGGCTCATGTTTTTTTCAGGAAGCCCGATGAGTTCACGGTCCTCAAAGCGCACGGATCCCGCAGCCGTGGCGCCCCGTGGCAGAATTCCGAGTATGGCGCGGGCCGTGAGGCTCTTGCCGCATCCGGATTCGCCCACGAGGCAGGTCACGGCACCCTTCTCAAGGGAAAAACTGACGTTTTGTACGGCGGGAAGCGGATGTCCGTCCTCGTCCTCAAAGGCGACGCCGAGTCCCTCAATGTCTAGGAGACTCATGCGCCACCCTAGCGGGCCACCTGAATGGCGCGGTACTTCACGTAGGCCTCGCGCATCATGATGTACGGATCCACGGCCGCCTTCTTGAGATCGAAGTAGGTCGGGAGTACCTGGTCGAGGTCATTGAAGAAGAAGCCGGCGGAAACAGCGCTGGGAACGTACCAGGGATGAATAATGTAACTGGCCGCGAAGCTCGGATAGATGAAATAGTCGCCGGCCATGCCCGCGGTCTCGCGCAGGGAGCTCGGGCCGAGAATGGGCCAGACGAGATAGAAGCCGTGGGGGATGCCCCAGCGGCCCAGGGTCTGACCGAAGTCCTCGCCGCTCGGATCCACGGGCACGATGGTCTTCTTGTTCTTGGCCACGTCCACAAGTCCGCCCACGCCGGCCGTCGTATTGATGATGAAGCGGCCGAATTCGACGCCGGCCTCCTTGAAGCGCAGCTGAAGGAGGTTGTTGATGAAGCGGACAGGGAAGAGCAGGTTGTGCCAGAAATTGTGCAGCCCCTTTCTCAGCTGATGGGGCGTGATGGCTTCCCAGGCCTTGTAGGCGGGGTCGGCCACGTACATGTAGAAGATATCGTTGAACCCGAACCAGAAGCGGTTCCAGGGTTCAAACGGGTCGGCTATGCTCTGGGTAGGACCGTTCCCGTAATCGTCAAGATCGTCTGCCGCGTCCTGCACCTGCTGGTCGACGCTCTTTTTTTCCCTGACCGTGATGCCGGGGGCCGGCAGGCTCTGGCCGTTCTGGCCGTAGACAGTGGACGGCGGGGCCGTGTTGGGGGCGGGCGGCGCCACAACGGGCCTCGCTGAGACGGCAAAGGCGCTGCCTGCCGCGCCCAGGGTGAGGGCGCAGGCAAGAGCGCCTGCCGCGAACATGGCCGAAAGGGCCGTTCGGTTACTTTGCTGCATTGCCGTTCCTGGCTTCAAGAGCCTTGGTCTTGATGCGGGTGGTCAGTTCGTCGGGGCTCGCTGTAGTGAGGATGTCCTGGAACTGGGTGCGGTAGTTCTTCACGAGGCTGACACCCTCAATGAGCACGTCATAAACGCACCAGTGGCCGTTTTTGCTCATCATGCGGTAGGAGACAGGGGTTTTCTTGCCATCCTTCATGGTGATGTCAGAGCTTACTTCCACCCGGTTGCCGGCGGCGTTGGAGCGTTCGCCCGTATAGGTGACCTTCTCGCCGTTGTAGCCTTCAATCTTGCCGAGATAGGTGGTCAGCAGGAGATCGGCGAAAGCGTCGCTGAATTTCTTCTGCTGGGCGGGCGTGAAGGAGGCCCAGCGCTGGCCCACGGTGCGGGCGGAGAATTCGCTGAAGTCGAAGATATGGAAAACTTCGTCTTCAATCTGGCGGCGCAGGGGCGCGCGGGTGGCCGGGTTGACGTAGCCCGGGTTCTTGATGATGTCGAGGATACGGGTGACGGACGTTTCGAGCGCCTGGCGCGCGGCCGACTCGGCCTGCGCGGACTGGGCCGTGGCGAAGCCGAGGCAGAGGGTAAGGAGGACGGCGCCAAGGAAACGGACAGTGTGTAAGGACCTGGTATGCACTATTTTTTAACCTCCCCAAATGCGTATTTGCTGATAAGGGAACCGAGATCGATAGAGGGCTCGGTATCCGTGATTTCGTCGCCGGCCTTCAAGATATCGGGGGATCCGCCCGGGGCGACGGCGATGAACTTGTCGCCTATGAGGCCGGCCGTTTTGACCGAGGCGATGGTGTCATCAGGAAGTTTGAGATCCTGATTGAACCGCAGCGTGACGATGGCTGTGGTGTCGGTATCGGTGCGCCTCAGGCTGATTTTCGAGACATGTCCCACGGGGATGCCCGCCATTTCGATGTCAGCGCCCACGCGGAGGCCGGAAACGTTGGTGAAGACGGCCTGCAGCTCAAACCCTTCGTTGGAGAAGAACTCCATCTTGCCGAGTTTGATGGTCATGTAGGCCAGGCAGAGAAGGCCGATGAGGACGAAGACGCCCACGGCCGTTGCACGTGAATTGCTGTTCATCGGATAACCCCCTGAGACAGCGGGTAAAGCGTTTGAAATATATAGGCCGCCCGCCATCAAGGCAAGAGGCGGCATTTTTGTTCAGCGCCTGCGCCAGGCTTCGAGCCTGGCCGCGACGGAGGGCTGCATGAGTTCTCCGGCTTCCTCTTCCTCGGGACCCGGCTCACGGTGCAGGAACTGCACGAGATAGGGATCCTGACTTTTTTCGAGACCATTCAGATCGCCGCAGTACAGGGAGACACCGTCGCGGAGGACGAGAACCTGATCCGCTATGCGCTTCAGGCTCGCGAGATCGTGGCTGACCACAACGATGGTCATGTCCGGATAGTGCCTGTGCATGGAGAGAAGCAGATCGTCCATGCGGGCCGCAGTGATGGGATCGAGCCCCGAGGTGGGCTCGTCGCAGAGCAGGAGCTTCGGTTCTGCGATGATGGCTCTCGCGAGGCCGGCGCGCTTGCGCATGCCGCCGGAAAGTTCATTGGGGTAATAGTCGGCGAAGTCCCCGAGTCCGACCATTCTGAGCACGCGTATGGCTTCGGTGCGCAGTTCCTGCTTTGTGAGTCTGAGATGTTCCGACAGGGGGAGGCAGACGTTTTCTGCCAGGGTCAGGGCGCCGAGCATGGCACCATCCTGGAAGAGCACGCCCATGGATCTGCGCATGCGGCGGAAGTCGCTGCCCGGCATGGTGAGAAGGTTCAGGCCGCCGATCCTGATCTCGCCGCCCATGGGATGCGAGAGGCCGATGATCTGCCTGAGGAGAGTGGACTTGCCGCAGCCGGAGCCGCCCAGAATGACCGAAACGGCGCCGCCCGGGAGTTTCCCGGAGACGTCCGTGAGCACCACGTTGTCCCCGTAGCCGGCTTTGAGATGGCTGAATTCAATGTCCCAGCTTGCCATGAGAAAGGTCCTTTCTGACCGCTTCCGCTAGAGGAAGATGGAGGTCAGCACGTAGTCGGCGGCCAGAATGAGCACGCTCGAGATGACCACGGCGGAGGTGGTGGCGTTGCCCACGGCCGCGGGGCCGACGGAGTCGCGGCGCAGGTGCGTGTAGTAGCCCTGGTGGCAGCAGACGGCGGTCACGAGGCATCCGAAAACGATGGCCTTGATGAAGCCGCAGTTGATGTCGGTCATGCTGACGGACGAGGAGATCCGGTAGAAATAGGCCCCCTGGTTCATGTCCAGCATGGCGACGCCGGTGAGATAGCCTCCCACGATGCCGATGACGTCGAACACGGCGGTGAGCAGCGGGAAGGATATGATCGAGGCCGCGATTCTGGGACTCACGAGATAGGACACGGAATTGATGTCCATGACGTCCAGGGCGTCAATCTGATCCGTGATGCGCATGACGCCTATTTCGGCAGTCATGCTGGATCCGGCGCGTCCGGTGAGCATGATAGCCGTGAGCACGGGACCGAGCTCGCGGATGAGGGCCAGGGAGACCACGGATCCGAGGAAGCCCACGGATCCGAATTTAATCAGCGTGTAGTAGCCCTGCAGACCGAGCACAAGGCCGCAGAAGAGGCCGATGAGCACGATGAGAAAGAGGGACTTGGATCCGATGATATAGAGCTGCTGGAAGGTTCTCGCGAAGATCTTCGGGCTCGTGAAGATCTGCCGCACCCCTTCCAGAAAGAAGAGCATGAGGCTGCCCATGAAGCGGAGGCCGCGGAGGCTGGCCGTCCCGAGCCGGGCACAGAAGTTTCGGGTCATGTGGAACACCTTCCTATCGCTTCTTCTTGGATAGCAGCATGGGAGCACCGAGACCGGCGGACTTGAGCTTCTGGCGCAGGGCCGCGTCGTCCTTTTCCGTGCCGCGCAGGGTCATGTTCAGGCTGAAGCTCGAGTTGAGCTTGCGGATAACGCACTGAACGCCCTTGCTCTGGTAGCGCTTCTGCTCGCTTTTGGCGGCTTCCTGGGTCTTCACCGTGGCGAGACGGTAGGTATAGATGAAGACGGGCTCTCCCGTCTGGGCGGGATCGGGCTTCTTCGGCTGCTGGCGGATGGCGTCCTTCAGGGGAGCCTGGGCTCCCGTGCGGGTATCGGAAGCGGCGGCGTCAGCGGCCTGCTGGTCACCGGCGCCCTGGTCAGGCTGTCCGTCAGGGGAAGCCTGGGCGTCAGGCTGGCTTTTGTCCTTCGCCTGCGCGTTCTCCCCGTTCTGATCCTCAGCCGTGCCGGCGTCCCCGGGCTTCGCATCCCCCTGCGGCGCCGCAGATTCATCGTTCTTTGCCTGGCCCACGATGGCAGCGATTTCCTCCAGATGCTTTTCCGGATTCTGCCCGCGTCCCACCATGAAGCCCATGAAGAAGCACCAGGCCACAATGACGATGAGGATGGCGGCGATGAGGGCCGAAGCGGGAGCGCTCAGCGTGATCACGAAGCGGGGCGATCCGTCTCTGGTCTGGGTCGTGCGGATGAAATTCTGGAGGGAAAAAGCCATGGCAAATCTCCCCGCCGGCTGGCTTGCCGGTGCGGTTACATGTGGTCGGGGGCGCTGACACCCATGAGGTCAAGGCCGTTGGCGATGACGCGGCTCACGGCGCGCAGAAGGGCAAGCCTGGATCCCGTGGTGACGGGGTCGCCGGCCTTCAGAATCTGATTCTTGGTGTAGTAGCTGTGCAGGAGCTGCGAGAGCTCCATGAGGTAGTGGCTCACGTGGTGTACGGAGAGCGTCGTGGCGGCCTGCTCCAGCATGTCCCTGTAAAGGGCCATCTTGCGCAGAAGGGCCATGTCGTCCGGCAGGGTGAGGCCGGCGAGGGCGGCGTCGTCAGAGACGTCCGGAATGGTGACGCCTTCCCCGGCGGCGCGGCGCAGCAGGGCGGCGACGCGGGCGTGCGCGTACTGCACGTAGTACACGGGGTTTTCCATGGTGCGCTGCTTGACGGCCTCGAGGTCAAAGTCGACCGGGCTGTCCGTCTTGCGCGAGAGGAACATGAACCGCGCGGCGTCGGCGCCCACTTCCCTGACCACATCGGCCAGGGTCTCGAAGGTTCCGGCGCGGGTGGACATGCTCACGGGCTGGCCGTTGACGAGCAGGTTCACGAGCTGGATGAGCACCACGTCGAAGTTCTTCTTTCCCTTTCCCATGGCCTCAATGGCGGCGCGCATGCGCGGCACGTAGCCGTGATGATCCGCGCCCCAGACGTCGATGAGCCAGTCGAAGCCGCGCTCGAATTTGTTGTGATGGTAGGCGATGTCCGAGGCGAAGTAGGTAAGGGAGCCGTCGGACTTCCTGAGAACGCGGTCCTTGTCATCGCCGAGGCGGGACGTGGCAAACCACAGGGCTCCGTCTTTCTCGTAGGTGTAGCCCGCGTCCTTCAGGGCCTGGAAGGCCTTGTCCACGAGGCCGCCGTCAACGAGCGTCTTCTCGGAGAACCAGTTCTGGTGCTCCACGCGGAAGTCGCGCAGATCCTTCTTAATCCCTTCGAGGATCTCATTCTTGGCGTACTCGTAGCAGCGCTCCTTCCCGTCCTCGTCGGAAGCGTCCGCCAGGGACGGATCCTTTTCGAGCATCTCCTTCGCGATGTCGGTGATGTAGCTGCCGCGGTAGTAATCCTCGGGTTCGGCCATGGTGCGGCCCACGAGGTTGCGCAGACGGTACCACACGGACATGCCGAGAATGCGCATCTGGCGCCCGGCATCGTTGATGTAGTACTCGGTGGTCACGTCGTAGCCGGCCCTGCGCAGGATGCGGGCCAGGCTGTCGCCCGCGGCTGCGCCGCGGCCGTGTCCCACGTGCAGGGGGCCGGTGGGATTGGCGGAAACGTATTCAACGAGGGTTTTGCGGCCGCCGCCGATGGTGGAGCTTCCGAAGGCCGCGCCTTCCTTCTCCACCTGCTGCACCACCCTGCGCCAGAAGACCTGGGAGAACGTCACGTTGCAGAAGCCGGGACCCGCCACCTCAACGTTTTCCACGCCGTCCGTGTGATCCCTGATCCACGCGGCCAGTTCGGCCGCTATGTCGCGCGGCGCCCTGTGCAGGGGCTTCGCAAGGAGCATGGCCAGGTTGGTGGCCACGTCACCGTGCTTCGGATCCTTCGCGGCCTCCACAACCGCCTTGGCCGGCCATTCGAGGCCTTTTTCCTGAAGGAAGCCGCTGAGGGCTGAACGCACACTGTCAAATGCCTGCATTGCTGTCTCCCGATATCAGTGAACCGCGGGCGTGCCCGCGGTCCCGGCTCCGGGGATCGGGCGCTTTTTCCCGCGCCGGCCGCTCCCCGTCCGCCTCTTCGTTATCTTCTGAATGAGTGAAAATTCCGTGATTAACCGTTAATTTTTTCAAGGCTCCCGAGATCGCTCACGAGGCCCACGCTGATGCTGCCGCTTTCGATGCCCATGGGCTCGAGGCAGCGGGACACCATCTTGCCGAGCACGGCCTTCGGTCCCACCTCAATCCAGGAGCGGATGCCCGCTTCAGCCTGGCTGCGCATGAGCTCGTCCCACCGCACCGGACTTGTCATCTGGTTCAGCATGGCCCCGCGGATGCTTTCGCCCTCGGCGAGGGGGCCGCCCGCGGCGTTGCTGTAGAAGGGAACGCGGGGTTTCCTGAAGGTGAGCTTCTTCAGAAGCTTCGAGAATTCCGCGTTGGCCTTTTCCATCAGGGGGCTGTGGAAAGCGCCGCTCACGGCCAGGGGAATGGCCCGGCCCTTCGCTTCCTTCGCGAGGCTGCCCACAAGGGCCACGGCCTCTTTCTCACCGCTCACCACGTACTGGCCGGGGTTGTTGTAGTTGGCCACGAGAACGGTCTGGCCGCTTTCCTGACGCGCCTTTTCCACGATGCTCTCCACCTTTTCGAGGGGAAGCTTCACCACTGCGGCCATGGCGCCCCTGCCATCGGGGTCGCTTTCGGCCATGAGGCGGCCGCGCAGGGAAACGGCCTGCAGGGTTTCTTCCGGCGTGAGCACGCCGGCGGCAGCGAGGGCGCTGAACTCGCCGAGGCTGTGCCCGGCGACGGCAAGGGGCTTTACTTTGCGGGAAAGGGCCTGCCACAGGGTGAGATTGACGACGGTGAGCCCGGGCTGAAGCGCCCTGGTGTCCTCCATCTCCTCCTTGCTGCCTTCCCAGAATATGCCTCTCAGCGGGAGGCCGCTCATTTCCTCAGCCTGTTTCCAGAGTTCCATGGCTTCGGAGCTGGCGTCCGCCACGTCGCGTCCCATGCCGGGCGTCTGAGAGCCCTGGCCGGGAAAGAGGATGGAAAATTCCTGCATCTGTGCTGCCTCCCTTGGCTGCGCTGTTTTCCCGTGCGGGAAAGCGTTTTTGAACCTTAAGTATTACGTTAACTTGCCTGTGCTTGCAAGTAGAGGCCTCACGGGGTAGGTTTCACGCACTGCCGGCCATCCGCCGGCGGCCTGAGACGAGCACACCCGGAGACGCCATGAAGAAATTTACGCATACGAAGAGCGGCAGCGCGGGTTTTGTCCCGCCGCGCAGAAGAAAGGGCGCGCCCGCCGCGGCGGGCGGCACGACGAAGTCAGGAAGAACCGCCCCCGGAGAAAAGCCCCGCGTGGGGCGCATCAGCGATGAGGCCATGCGGGACTGCCTCGCCGCCTCGGGCGTGACGGTCTCCTCCCAGGTCCTGCCCCGTCTCGTCACCTATGTGCACATGCTCATGACATGGAACCGCGTCATGAATCTTGTGGGCCAGGAAACCTGGCAGGACGCGGCCGGACTTCTTGTGGCCGACAGCTTCTACCTCGCCCCCTTCCTCGAAAGCCTGCCCCTGCCCGGGGATCCCCGCGTCCTCGATCTCGGCGCGGGCGCCGGACTGCCCGGCATCCCGCTGCGCCTGCTCTGGCCGGAGGGAAGCTATACCATGATAGAAAAGCGGCAGAAGCGGGCCATGTTCCTGATTCAGGCCTGCGGCACCCTGCACCTTAAAAAAACGGACGTGCAGGCCGTCCCCGCTGAAACGTACTTCGCCTCCCACGATCCCTGTGATCTCATCGTGAGCCGGGCGTTCATGCCTTGGCGGGAGCTTCTCGCCTTCATTGACGCGGCGCTTCTCCCCGGCGGCTTCGCCGTTTTCATGATGAATGATCCCCTTCCTCCGGATGTGCCGGAGGGATGGCTCGCGCATTCCTCAAAATCCTACAGCGTGCGCGGTCACGTCCGCTACCTCTGGGCCCTGCGCCGCGGAGAGAACTGATCATGGCCGGGGAAGAGACAAAGAGGAATCTCCCCGTGCCCCTGGCCTCTCCGGGCTCGGATGCGGGGCAGCGCCTGCGGGGCATATTCTGGATAGGGCTGACCGTGCTCCTCGCCTTCGGCATGCGCATGCTGGAATGGCCGTCCTGGAATGATCCCGAGTACCGGCTCGGCTCGGAGCTTCTCCTCGCCACCCACGACGCCTATCACTGGGTGGCAGGCGCCGAGAACTTCGGCTTCGGCGCCGGGCATCCCATGTCCGAGATGCTCCGCCTCATGGCCCTTGCCGTGCACGCCGAACCCGCGTCCGTGGCCTTCTGGTTCCCCGCTGTCCTGGCGAGCCTCGTGGCCGGCATCGTGGCGGCCTGGGTCTGGATCCTCGGCAGCCTTGAGGCCGGCGTGGCCGCGGGGCTCCTGACCTGTCTTGCCCCCGGCTTTCTCGCGCGCACGCTCCTCGGCTTTTACGACACCGATCTCGTTACCCTGTTCTTTCCCCTGTTCATGACCCTGGCTCCGGCGGCCTGGGCCACCCGCTACATGCTGCTCCCGAGGATGATGCTCGAGAAGCTTGCCGCCTCCACGGGCATCGGCGTGGCCAGACGGGTTTTCGGGCCGGCCGTGGCCCGCTTCCCCCATTTCGGCAATCCCCTGCGCTGGCAGTGGGTGCTTTTCCTCGGCCTTTCCGGCGTCATTTCCTGGTGGACCCAGGAATGGCATTCCGTTTTCCCGTACCTCATCCGCTATAATGTGGCCCTGCTCTTCCTGATGAGCGTCTTCCTCGCGCCCCGCGGACGGACACGGCTTCTCCTTCTGGGCTCCCTTTCCTACGCCCTGCCTGCCCTCTGCGGCCCGGCTGGCTTTCTCCTTGCCGCCGTGCTCATGCTCGTGGTGGGCCGCTCCGTCAGGTGGCAGGCCTTCTTCACGGACTGGCGCGTGCTTCTGTGCTTCTGGCTTGCCACGGCCTTTTTCATGGTGCAGGGCTCCATCCTCACCACCATCATCAATCAGGTGAACGCCTACCTGAAGCACACGGGCGACGCGGCGGCCCCCGGCGTGACGGATCTCGTCTATCCTTCCGTGGCCCAGTCCATCATCGAGGTGCAGGATCTCTCCCTTTCCGCCGTTCTCTCCTATTTCCATCCCTGGACCGAGGCCAGTCTGGCCGGCATGCTGGGCTACTGCTTCGTCTGCTGGCGCAGGCCCGGCGCGCTCTTCCTCCTGCCCCTGGCAGCCCTCGGCCTCCTGAGCACCCGTCTTGGCGGCCGCATGGTTATGTTCGGCGCGCCTGTCGTGGCCATAGGCCTCACGCTCTGCGTTTTCTGGATCGTGCAGCGCCTCGTCTCCGTGCGCCTGCGCGGCGCCGCTTCCGGCATGATCGCGAGCACCATCGTGGCCGTGACCCTCATCGCGCCTTTCCTGCAGCTTATTCCCGCCATGAGCCAGGGCCCCATGATCAACCGCCGCCACGCCGAGGCCCTTGCGCGCATACGCACCATGACTCCGAAGGACGCCATGGTCTGGCTGTGGTGGGACTGGGGATACGCGGCCCATCATTTCTCCCGCCGCGCCACCATCGCTGACGGCGCCCAGCACGGCGGCCCCTCCCTCTATCTGCCCGCAGCCGTCTTCGCCACGGATAATCCCCGCTTCGCCCGCCAGCTCATCCGCTACACCTCGGAAAAGGGCAACGAGCCTGGCAATGTCTTCAAAGGCCTCAGCGGGGAGCAGGCCGAGGCGCTCATGAACCGCCTGCGTTCACCGGACACGCCCCTCATTAAGGGGCGCGGACGGCAGTTCATCGTGGTCAGTTTTGAGATGCTGCGGCTGGGCTTCTGGATCAGCAACTTTGGCAGCTGGAACTTTGCCCAGGCCGGAGGGGAGGGCGGAGCTCTCTCCATCGTGCCCCAGTCCCTGGCCTACCAGCTTGACAGGGGCCTCGTGCAGGTGGAGGGGACGGGCACGTCCATCGCGCCGGCCTCCATCAACGTCTTTGAGGAAACGGGCGTGACCTGCCGCAACTACGTGCAGGAATGGTTCGACGCGCACAGGGGCGCGAGCCAGGCCGAGCAGCAGGCCTTTCTCAACACGCGCCGCAACGTGAATTTCTTCTTCAACCGGGTGACCGGCGAAAAGCTCGCCATGGATCAGCGCCTTTACAGCTCCCTCATGGTCCAGCTTCTTCTCTCCGATCCCCAGGATCCGCGCTTCTCACCGTACTTCAAACTGCTCTACGACAACGTCTTCGCCCGCGTCTACGAGGTGCGCTGACCGTTTAGTGGTGGTAGGGAATGCCCCTGCGTATGCACTCTGTCCGGTAAATCTGCTCGAGCAGCACGGCGCGCGCGAGCTCGTGCGGGAACGTCATGGCCGAGAGCCTGAGGAGCAGGGCGGCCCTGCGGCGCACGTCGTCCGTGAGCCCGAAAGGGCCGCCGATAATGAAGGCCGGCGTGCCCCTTGCTGCCTGATCGAGACCGGCCAGATATTTCGCGAGGGAAGGCGAGGTGAAATCCTTTCCCCTTTCGTCGAGCACGATGGGAACGTCATGCGGCCCGAGCGCGGCGATGAGGCGCTCCCCCTCGGCCGCGTTGCGTTTTTCCACGGGCAGCGACTGGTCGGCGTCGCGGACTTCCGTTATGGTGAAAGGCCGGAAACGGGCGATGCGCTTTTCGTACTCGGCGCAGGCTTCGCTCCAGAAGGCCGTCTTCACGCGGCCCACACAGATTAGACGCAGAGGTTTACCACTCATGGCTTTCAGACCTGGCAGATATGTTTCGTTTTCCGAGGCGGTGGCCCTTCTGAAGGAGGGCGGCCTTCTCGCCTTTCCCACGGAGACATTCTACGCCGTGGGCGGCAGCGCTCTCGATGCCGGCGCGGTGGAGCGGGTATATCAGGCCAAGCTCCGGCAGGCAACGAAACCCCTTCCCGTCGCCGCGGGCGATCGCGGACTCCTCGGGCGGTACGTGGATTTTACACATGTCCCTGATGTCCTCCTGCGCCGCTGGCCCGGACCCCTGACCCTTGTCCTGCCCGCCTGCCCCGGCGTCTTCCCGTCGAAGCTTCTCGACAGGGAGGGCAGGGTGGCCGTGCGCGTCACCCCCCATCCCGTGGCCGCGGCCCTTTCCATCGCCATCGACGCGCCCCTCACCGTTTCCTCGGCCAATATCCAGGCGCACAATCCCGCCCGCACTGCGGCTGATATCGAAGAAGCCCTGGCCCTGGCCTGCGGCGGCATCCTCGACGAGGGACCTGAGCCGGAAGGCGGCCTGCCGTCCACCATTCTCGAGCCCCTCCCCGACGGCTCCTGCCGCGTTATCCGCGAGGGGGCCATTCCCCTCGCCGCCCTGGCTTTTGACGGCGTGGATTTGCGGCATACGGAAGAGAGCGGGCTGCTCCGCTACTAAGGAGAGCAGTCTTCTCCGGCCCGGAGCCCGGCCTCTTTTCTTCTCTCTTGCCACAGAAGCGGCTTCGGGGCATATTTCATGACGATCCGGCAGGAGGTCTGCCCTATGGAAAAGAAGATTACCTGTCCCCTGTGCGGGGGCTCCTTCCCTGTCTACGCCAATCCCGCCCCCACCACGGACGTGGTTATTTTCTCGGAAGACGGGCGCATCGTGCTTGTAAAGCGCAGAAACGAGCCGCACGGCTTTGCCCTGCCCGGCGGTTTCGTCGATGAGGGGGAATACGTGGAGAACGCGGCCATCAGGGAGATGCGTGAGGAAACCGCGCTCTCCGTCTGCCTTCTCGGCGTGCTCGGCGTGTATTCCCGTCCCGACCGCGATCCGCGCAGGCACACCATGACCGTTGTTTTCGCGGGCGTTCCGCGGGATCCCGGCGCCCTTCAGGCCGGAGATGACGCGGGGAGCGCCTTCTGGTGCGATCCTGAAAACCTTCCTTCCCCCATGTGCTTCGATCATCCCGGCATCATCACTGACTTTCTTGCCTGGCGCCGCGGAACCAGGTCTCTCGCGCCCGTTTCCACTGACTGGCTGAAAACGCCGGAAGGAAGCGCGAACACCGCTTTCCTGGAGACGCGCGCCTGCGGCGGGACTTCCCGGCCGGACTGCTGATTCTTTTTTCCCCCGGCTCACTTTTTTCTCCGCACCCCCCGCGGTTCATCCGGACGGAGACCGGCGCCGCTGCCGCCAGGCCTCTCCGCCATTTTCCTGGAGGTATCCATGAAAACTGCTCTGCTTCAGTGCAACCCTGTGACCGGCGATATCGCGGGGAACGTGGAAAAGATTGCCGCTGCTGTGCGCAGGGCCGGCGATGTCGACCTCTGCGTCACGCCCGAACTGGCCCTGTCCGGCCTCAACCCCGGCGATTACCTGTCCATGAACGATTTCGTGGAAGGGTGCCGGAGGGGGCTCGACATCCTGGCCGAAACGTTTAAGGACGGTCCGGATCTGCTCGTGGGCGCGCCTGTCATCAGCGTCTACGACCCGAAGCTCCTTTCCAACGCCGCGGTGCACATCCACGGCGGCACCTGGGAAGTTGTCTCGCGCAAGATCCGTCATCCTGCCAGCCAGGATCCCGAGGCCCGCTTCTTTGACCGCGGCGTCTCCTGCGGCATCATGACCCTGCAGGGCTGGCGCCTCGGCGTCGTGCTCTGCGAGAGCGATTCCTCCGACGAGTTCTGGAACGTGCAGGGCGTCGGGCACAATCCGCTCCTCGACCTCATTTCCCGGGGCGTTGACGCCATCGCCTATATGACGGCCACTCCCTACACGAAGGACAGGGCTGGCGAGGAGTACGCCATTCTGAGCCATGTGGCCGCGAGACACCATGTGCATCTCCTCTGCGTGAACGCCGTGGGCGGCAATGACGGCCTCGTCTACGCCGGCCAGAGCACGGCCTTTGATCCCACTGGCGCCCTGTACGCCAGGGGAAAGGCCTTTGAGGAGGACGTGGTCGTCCTGGATACGGCCGGTGGCAGCGCGCCCGTGGCCCCCGACTTCGCCTCGTGGGAAGAGGGCGTGTTCGGCGCTCTCGTGCTCGGCACGCGCGACTTCGTCAACAAATGCGGCCTTACCCGCGGCATTGTGGGACTCTCCGGCGGCATCGATTCAGCCCTCGTTCTCTCCGTGGGCGTTGAGGCTCTCGGAAAGGATAACGTCACGGCCGTGCTCATGCCTTCCCCGTATTCCAGCAGGGGATCCGTGGACGACGCCGCGGAGCTCGTGAAACACCTCGGCGTGAAGAGCGTGGTCATGCCCATCGAACCTGTCATGAAGGCCTTCGAGCAGACCATGTCCCAGGGCCTCGGCATGTTCGAGACGTATCCCGGCGACTTCACCTTTGAGAACGTGCAGGCCCGCATCCGCGGCACGCTTGTCACCTCGCTCGCCAACCGCGCACGCGCCCTGGTCCTGAACACGGGCAACAAGAGCGAGGGCGCCATGGGCTACTGCACTCTCTATGGCGACGCGGTGGGCGCCCTGGGCGTTATCGCCGACCTTACCAAAACCCAGGTTTATGACGTGGCCGAGTGGTACAACCGCTCGAGAGGCAGCGACATCATCCCGAGAGCCATCATCGAGAAGGCTCCTTCCGCCGAACTCCATCCCGGCCAGAAGGATTCCGACTCCCTCCCGCCCTACAGTGAACTCGATCCCATCATCGAGACGCTCATCGCGGCCGAGCCGAGAACCCCGCTTTCTCCCTGCGGCCCGCGCGGTCCCGAGGTGCGCGCCCGTCTCTTCAGGTCGGAATTCAAGCGCCGTCAGGAGCCCCAGCCCCTGTACGTGAGCGCCAGGCCCTTTGGCAGAGCCTGGTCCGTGCCGCTCGCCGGCAATTTCCGCCTGCCCCGCTAGCTTTTTCCTGCCGGCTCCGGAATTTCCGGAGCCGGCGCCGTTTTCCCACCCGCTTTTCTTGCCCGGCTTCCGCTATGGGAGTAAGGAAAGCGGGTAACGTGCCGGCGGTCCCCTGCCGGCTTCCCGAGTTCTGAGAGAGGAGAGAAATACCATGGCTGAAGCCCCGGAAAAAAACCTGGCAATGGATATCGTGCGCATCACCGAAGCAGCCGCGCTTTCGTCGGCCCGCTGGCTCGGCCGCGGCAACAAGGAAGCCGGTGACGGCGCCGCCGTTGAGGCTATGCGCAACAGCTTCACCACTCTGCACATTCAGGGCACCGTGGTCATCGGCGAGGGCGAGAAGGACAAGGCTCCCATGCTCTATACCGGTGAGAAGGTCGGCATCGGCGACGGTCCGGAACTCGATGTGGCCGTTGACCCCGTGGAAGGCACCAACCTGCTCGCCTACGGCCGCCCCAATGCCATTTCCGTCATGGGCGTCGCTCCCCGCGGCAGCCTTTTCAATCTTGACCGCTCCTTCTACATGCAGAAGCTCGTGGTCGGCGCTGAGGCGAGGGATGTCATCGACCTTGACGCTCCCGTGGACGTCAATCTCACCCGCGTGGCCCAGGCCCTCGGCAAGGATGTGACGGACATCGTGGTCTTCGTTCTGGACAAGCCCCGTCACGCCCGCCTTATCGAGGAAATCCGCAAGTGCGGCGCCCGCATCCAGCTCGCCACTGACGGTGATGTGGCCGGCGCCCTCATGGCCGCTGATCCGCGCAATGAGGTGGACGTCATGATGGGCACGGGCGGCACTCCCGAGGGTGTCATCACGGCCTGCGCCATCAAGGGCATGGGCGGCGCCATGGTCTGCCGCCTTGATCCCCAGTCCTACCCCGAGAGGGAAGCCATCGAGAAGACCGGCTTCGACATGCGCACCATTCTGACCCAGGACGATCTCTGCAGGTCTTCTGACTGTTTCTTCGCGGCTACCGGCATCTCCGGCGGCGACTTCCTGCACGGCGTGCGCTACACCGGCCGCCATGCCATCACGCATTCCCTGGTTCTGCGCGGCAAGACCGGCACCATGCGCTACGTGGAGGCCTATCACGACATCAGCCGTCTGCGTAAGATCAGCGCGGTGAAGTATTAATATGCGGCATACGTACATCCTGTCTGCCCTGGCCGCGCTTTCCGCCGTGGCCCTCGTGTCCGTTTCCCCGGAACAGGTTTCTGCTGCCGGAGGCGGGAGGGGCGCTGTCCCTTCGCTGGACGCCGTCCCCCAGAGCGCGTCCCCGTCAGGGAAAGAACCGGCTTTCCCCGGCCTGGAAAAGGCAGGCACCCATACGGTGTACGCTGGACAGCCGGAAATCACGGAACCTGAAATGCAGCGCTTTATCAGCGTCCTGCCCGGATTCAGAACCTGGGTGAAAAGCAGAGGCGTGAGCGTGCGCCCCACAGTGACGAAGGGGAAACCCGACTTCTCCTATCCCCCGGAGGTTGGTTCCTGGCTTTCGGGGCAGGGGTGGAATCCCGATCGCTTCTTCTGCGTCTTCGGACGCACGGCGGCCGGCATGACCATTGTGTCCGAGGGCGGGAGCGCCGGGGCGAAGGCTTCCGACATGCCTGCCGTTTCCGTGCGGGAGCTTGATCTCGTGCGCCGCTATCTGGCCGGGCTTCTGAACGCGTTTTCGGAAAAACCGGCCGTTCCCGCGGCCCCGGCCCGGTAAAAGATTCCGTTGAAGAGTGAAAATGAGAGGCGCCGTCCTGGAAGACAGGGCGGCGCCTTTTTCTGTTTTTGTGCCCGGGAAGGAGCCGTTCAGCGGATCTGAAAACAGCCCCGGAAAATGACGCAGGAAGTGAATCCCCGGCCGCTTCTGAGGATGTCCGGCAAGAGCCCCCGTGTCTGACAGAACAGGGCATTCCGGACGCGCTGCGTGTCCGTACCTGCCGCGGGCTGACGGATATCCCTTATCTGCCGTCGGGGTGGCTTGCCGGGCCGGGGCGTCCCGGCGCGTAGCTTCCCTCGTTCCACTGCGGTTCCGCAGCGGTGAAGGAGTCCATGCCATAGGCTCTGCGGAACTTCTCCTGGGCCGCGGCGTCGCCAATGAGGTAGATTCTGTCGTGCATGCCGAAGCAGTAGGTGGCGGGCGGGTTTACGTAGACGCGGCCGTCCGGGCAGTGCACGGCCAGAACAGAGCAGGTGGTCCGTGCCCGTATGCCGGATTCCATGAGCGTCTTGCCGGCCAGAGTGCCGTGTATGGTGTAACAGAAGACCACGAGGCGCTCGTTGAGCATGAGCAGGCGGTCAGGAAGGAGCAGGTTCATGATGGTGCTGCTCACCAGGGACGAGAGTGAGAGCACGACATCGGCGCCGGCCATATGCAGGCCGTTGATGTTGCGGTCGAGGGAGGCCCGGCTGATGATCTGGGCGTCTGGGCGCAGTCTGCGCGTGTACAGAGTGAGGTAAATATTGGCGTCGTCATCATGGGTGGTGACGATGATGCAGGGCGTTGTGCGGATGCCGGCCTTTTCAAGAAGATTGAGGTCGCTGGCCTCGCCCACCACGAAGCGCGTACCGCTCTCCACCTTCACGCCGCCGTTTCTGTCAACAACGGTACAGGGAATGCCGCGGCGGTTGAGGCTGCGCGCCACGGCCAGGCCCACGCGGCCGCCGCCCAGGATGAGGGCCCGTTCCTCCGGCTTCGGATCCTTGTCCGTGCTGCTGATGAGCCTGTTGAAGGCCTCGAGCTGCTCCTCCGTGCCGGCCACCACGAGGATGGTGCTTTTCGTGAAAACAGTGTCGAGACGGGGCAGGCTGAAAGCGCCGCGTTCCCAGACGCCGACCACGTTGACTCCCGTGAGATTTTTGAGGTTGCTCTGCTTGAGCGTCTTGTCCACGAGGGGCGTGCGCAGGACCGGGGCCTCGCCGATGGCGATGCGCCCGAAGTGGCCAAGCACGCTGAGCCGCTGGCTCGCCTTGATGACCCTGCGGCCCAGCGCCTCGCCGAGAAGGCTGTAGAAGTGGAAACAGCGGGAACAGCCTGCCATGCGCAGAATGTCCCGGGCCTCGATGCGCGCCACGCCGGCCACGATGAAGAGGTTGGGCGCGGCTTCCCTCGCGGAGAAGACGATGTTGGTACTGCGCACGTCCGTGCTCAGATTCTCGTCCAGGGTGACAAGGAGTGAGGCTTTGTCCGCGCGCAGGGCCGCGTAGGTGCTCTTGTCATCGTACTCGCCGCGGGCGCATTCATAGCCGCGTTCGATGAGGGGCAGGGCGGTCTGCGTGTCGTCGCAGATGAGAATGGCCCGGACTCCGTAGCGCTGCAGGTTGCTCGCGAGGTTCAGGGCGATGGAATCCGTTCCCGCGATCAGAATATGATTCTTGGTTTCCGGGGGCAGCGAATGCGGCACGCGCTCCCTGAGCTGACGTTCGCTCCAAGGGCGGTACACGTGCTGCATAAAGGTGAAGGGCAGGAGAATGGCGAAATAGACGAGGCCCACTAGGAGCACCAGCACGGAGAATATGCGGCCGAGATCCGTTGTGAACGTGATGTCGCCGAAGCCCAGCGTGGTCATGACCGTGAGGCACCAGTACACGCCGGAGAGCCAGGTCTGCTGCTGCCCCTCGTAGATCATGAGGAAGTGGAAGCAGATGGAGAAGAGCGCGATGATCAGCACGAGGATCAGGAAATAACGCCTGATCGCCGCGATGTGCTGCTGTTTTTTCTGGCGGTCTCTCGTGTCAGAAACCGGTTCTGGATAGAAAAATGCCATAGGATTCCTCGGATTCCGCGCCGGCTGCTTTCTGCGCTGGCGGCTCCATACTCCGTGTTTTTTCGGGCATATTCCCGTTCCCGTCAATAGCCGGCGCAGGGGTTTCCCCTGCGCGCTGCCATTTGCAGAGCCCGCCTTTCTCGTTTATTTTTAAAAAAGATACCTTATCAAGGAGGGCTTTTTTATGGCGATGGAAACTATCCGCGAAATGGGCAGAAAGGCCCGCGAGGCGTCGCGTGCCATGGCGACCGCCACGCCTGCCGCCAAGACCGAATTTCTGTATGCCCTGGCCCGTCTGCTCATGGACCGCAGGAAGGAGATTATTGAAGTCAACAAAAAAGACGTGGAGGAAGCCGTCCGGCTCGGCCTGGACGCCCCCCGTCTGGACAGGCTCACCCTGACCCCGGCCATCGTGGAAGACATGCACAGAGCCTGCATCCAGGTAGCGGATATGCCTGATCCCATAGGCGCCCTGGACAAACAGTGGCAGCGTCCCAACGGCATGCTCGTTGGCAAGATGCGCGTGCCGCTCGGTGTCATCGCCATGATTTATGAGGCCCGTCCCAACGTGACCGTTGACGCGGCCATTCTCTGCCTCAAAGCCGGCAACGCTGTTATCCTGCGCGGCGGCCGCGAGGCCCTGAACTCCAACCGTTTCCTCGCGTCCCTCCTGCAGCAGGCGCTCAGGGAGGCCGGCCTTCCCGAGGACGCCGCCCAGCTTGTGCAGACTACGGATCACGCCGCAGTCACAGCCCTGTGCAAACTCGATGAGTATATCGATGTCATGATTCCCCGCGGGGGCGAGGGGCTCGTGCGCGCCGTGACCGAAGCGGCCACCATGCCCGTGCTCAAGCATTTCAAGGGCGTCTGCCACTGCTATGTGGACAGCGCCGCTGATCTCTCCATGGCTCTCAATATCGTCTATAACGGCAAGGTTCAGCGTCCCGGCGTGTGCAACGCCCTCGAATGCGTCCTTGTGCATAAGGATGTAGCCGAAAAGTTCCTTCCCATGATGGCGGAAAAACTCGGCGGAGCGGGCGTGGAATTCCGCTGCTGCTCCCGCTCCCTGCCGCTCATGGGGCCCACCGCGAAGGCAGCTCAGGATTCGGACTGGGGCATGGAGTTCCACGCGCTCATCCTGGCCGTGAAAGTTGTGGACAGCCCTGACGATGCCCTCGCCCATATCGCCCGTTATAATTCCAACCATACCGACGTCATCGTCACCAACGATCTTTCGAAAGCCATGCATTTCGTGTGCGCCTGCGATTCCTCCATGGTGGGCGTCAACGTCTCCACGCGCATGAACGACGGCGGCCAGCTCGGCCTGGGCGCTGAAATCGGCATTTCCACCTCCAAGCTGCACGCCTACGGCCCTATGGGTGTCATGGAACTCACCACGAGCAAGTTTGTCGTTCTCGGCTCGGGGCAGGTACGATCCTGATGCCCGCGGAAGCGTCCGGGAACGGCATCGCCGTTCTCGGCGGCACGTTCAATCCCCTGCACGTGGGGCACATGCGCCTCGCTATCGAGGCGCACGAAGCCCTCGGCGGACTCGTTTCCCGTGTGGATCTTCTGCCGTGCGCCCATCCGCCGCACAAGGAAAGCAGCGGTATCCTTTCCTTCGCTATCCGGACGGAACTCATCCGGGAGGCCGTAGCTCCCTATCCCTGGCTTTTCTGCAATGAGGTCGAGGGGGAGCGCGAAACGTTCTCCTACACCTGGGATACACTGGCCATCTATGCGGAACGCGAGCCCGGACGTCGTGTCTATTTCCTTCTGGGCAGTCCCGACTATGAGCTGCTTCCCACCTGGCATAACGGCCTGCGCCTGCCTGAGCGCTGCACGCTGGCTGTGGTGCCGCGCGGGATCTGGAGCGAGGAAGACTTTCGGAAGGACACGCTCGCCCTCTGGCCGGACGCCGAACCTGCCCGCACAGACGTTGCCGGGGCTTCGGCCATGCGTGCCGCAGGGGGAGAGATTCTCCGTCTGCCCCTTCCCTGGTTCGAGGTGAGTTCGTCGCTTATCCGCGAGCGCTGGATAGAAGGCCGCTGCCTTGACTATCTGGTTCCCTCAGGCGTGGCCCGTCTTCTCGAGACGCGCCGCGGGGAGGTTGCCCGGCACTGGGAACGCGGGGCGTGAAAACCGCACACCGCGGAGGAGAATGATCCCCCGGGATAAGGGAAGGGCCCTTCATGGCCGCGGTATTTTTTTGTGCATGCTAGCATCATATCTTGCGCACGCGGGGTTGTTATCTTATATTTGATACAAAGCTTCCCTGTGCGTAAACGCCGCCCCGCGCGGCATGGCTGCATGCGAAATTCGGGAATTCGTCAGAGGAGAAGCTCAGGGAGTAACGGTTAACCCAGAAAAATTTGGAGGCAGCGCTGTTCTCCTGCCCGGAAACGCGGCAGGGCGCTGGAAAAATTTATGAAGCCTATCAAGAAGATTCTGTGTTCTGTGGACCTTTCCGATCACAGTGCCGAAGTGGCTGAGTACGCGGCTCTGCTTGCGTCCAAGCTCGGTGCCGAGGTGACTGCCATTTACGTGGCTCCCACGCTCAGCCAGTACACCGGGTTCAAGGTTCCGCAGAGCGATATTCACGCCTTCGTGGGTGAAATCGTGAGCGGCGCCCAGGCCAGCATGAATGCCTTCGTTGCCGAGCATTTCGAGGGCGTCAAGGCTACCGGCGAGGTGCTCGTCGGCTACGCTTCCGATGAAATTCTCGCCAAGGCCAAGCGTGATGACATGGACCTCATTGTCATGGGCACCCATGGCCGCAAGGGCATTGACCGCATCATCTTCGGCTCCGTCGCTGAAAAGGTGGTCAAGAATTCCCCCATTCCGGTTCTCACCATCCGCCCGCACGACTAATTTTTCTTAAAAGGGCTGTACGGAAAGGGAAAGGAACCCATCTTCCTTTCCCTTTCTTTGTTTTCAGGGCGTTGTGAAAAAACCGAAAAAAGTTGTTGACGGGAATCCCCTCACAGCGTATACCCATCTTCACGGAACGTCACCATCGTCTATCCGGTTAGGACAGCGGCCTCTCACGTCGCTAAGAGCAGTTCGAATCTGCTTGGTGACGCCACAAATTTTTCGGCGCACATCTCGTTCAGACATGTGCGCTTTTTTGTAGGGGAAACCGGAAGACCGTCCCCTGACCGCACGGAGAGGTATCGAAGCGGTCGTAACGAGCTCGACTCGAAATCGAGTTACCCCAGTGATGGGGTACGTGGGTTCGAATCCCACCCTCTCCGCCAGAAAAAAGATCCGTCAATCCCGCAGGGCGACTTTCTGCCCTGCGGGATTTTTTGTTTTTCAGCCCGTGGGTTCCGGTGTTTTCAGCCTGTTCCGTGCCGGTTGCGAACGAAGCGCTGTACCAGGCGTGGGGCATGAGGACGGCTTCCTGTCATGCGAAGCAAGGTGTCGAACATGGGAACAGATATAGACACGATGGGCTGGGCTCAGTGCGCACATTCGTTTCCAGTCGTGAATAATGGACAGGTCCCCGAGTCCTTGTCCCCGCATAGCGAAATCAGGGAATTCGGTAAGCCACTGCTGCATGGCTTCCGGATTGGGGTGTGGCTATGGGCGTAAAAGGTGACTTTCCTTCCAGAGCAAGCTGCACCTGTTCCACAAAGAGGACGGCAATTTTTCTTCTCTGCGTTCCATTCCCATTCTGGGCAATGTGATTGCCGGTTTCCAGGATGGTTGCCAGGGGAAGAAACAGGAATTCTCCGTCCCTGATTTTTTGTTTCAGTTCATCACAAATTCCGGCATGCCGTGTATTCATATTTGGCACGTTCAGGAACTCGACAAACACTGACGTGTCAAGCAGGCAGATGCTCATACCGCTGTCTCCCTGCTCAGTTGCTCCAGCCTGGAAAGTGCCGCCTGTTTACGCTTTTCTTCAGACGTTGTATCTTTCAGGAATTTTTCCAGTCTGTTGCTGGTCATCAGCTGCCCCAGAGAGCCCTGAGCCACTAACTCTGGAAAGCGTTTCATGTCTGCCAGGCGAACAATGCGGCTGCTTCCATTTTCAGGATTTCTGTAGCAGCACAGCACGTCCCCCAGGGCAGTATCGGGGACAGCATCCAGCAGTGCCGGATTGTGGGAAGAGATGAGCACCCGTAAGCCTCGGCGGGAAACGATATTCTGAATCTGCTTTACCAAAAAATCGGCACGGCTGGGATGGATTCCATTGTCTACTTCTTCAATGACGACCAGGGACTTTTCCGGCGCACTGAGCAGTACAGCCCCCACAGAAAGTACCCGCAGCGTACCGTCAGACAACAGAGGAGCGTCTATTTTTTGCTCCTTATTGCCGAAAGACTCGTGCAGGCGCACCATAACATCGTTGCGTTCTGTTGAAATAAAGGAAATATCGGTGATGTCCTGCTCTGGCAAAGAACGGATAAAATCCAGTAAGGACTGCTTCTTCTGTTCCTGTTTGCAAAGTTTTGCGAGAACACTGGAAAGATTTGAGCCGTCTTCCCTCAGTTCGTTATCTCCTGCAAAGGAGTAGTCCCGCATGGCTGCCGGATTGGGGTCGAGAAAAAAAATATTGCGCAACTGCTCTCGGAAACGTTGTGTTACTGCAGGGATTTCTTTTTGCGCACGTGTATCCTTCTGTAAAAATCTCCCAGGGGTTTCCAGCTGGTAAAATATGGCCTGCTGGTTGGTACATGGAATACGGGGCTTGTTTTTACCGCGTTTAAAATTGTTATACATCACGTTGAGCACATCGGTATGCTGCGATTGCAAGCCCTCCACATGATAGAGGGGCAGGGCCTCCGATGAGCTGCTGATGGCTTCTCCTTCCAAAACAAGCTGTTCATCCGACATTCCGATTTCAATCTGGAGTTCGTTCCAGCCAAGATCGGAATCGTCAAGGTGGCAGCCAATGGTTAGTACGTCAGTCACATCCTTAAAAAGATCGGCTGCACGACCACGGATATGGGCATCCCCGTTCTGAATATTGCGTCCGATATCATCCAGGCGCATGCCCTTCGCCAGCCAGCTCAAAAGCCGAAAGGCCTCCAGAGCATTACTCTTGCCTGAAGCATTGGGCCCAATGAGAAATGTCATAGAAGCAAGGGGAATAACGGCTTTTACATAACTCTTGAAATTTTCAATAATCAATGATGAGAGCATGGACATTCTCCCTGACGAATTACTCTAGGGCCGTTTTGCAACGCTGTTTTAAGCCTCTGTGTAACCTCTGCAAGCCAGGTGAAATTTTCATTTCAAGGGCAAAATGCCAGGCAGAGCTGCGAAGTCCTTCAGCATAGCAATTCTGTGTCGCCTCCATCCGGGTGCCTCCCCGGCCGATTATTTATACGGTATATTCCCTTCCAGTATAAGTCACGCTGTGTGACAGCGAAGAGCTGGTTTTCTTCGGAAAATTTTCCCGATTAGCTTCCAAGCTTCTTTATCCTCTACCCGCTTACCCGAAGCTCAGTTCACTCCCGGCGCCAGACTGCTCCGTTTCGGGGGGCGTTTTGCTTCCCTGACTTTTTTCCATGTGTCAGGCTGTGTGCGCTGAACAGCACTACGGCGTTTCCAGGAGCGTTTCTCCTCCGGAAAAAGCATTCTGGTGCCAGCGGCAGCACAGGGTGTTTTCGATGCCGAGCTGGTCGAGAATGCGGCCGGCGAAATGGGCGGCCAGATGAGAAAAGGTGGCCTTTCTGGGATAAAAAGAGGGGCTGAAGGGCATGATGACGGCGCCTGACTCAGAGAGAGCCAGCATATTGCGCAGATGGATCCTGCTCAGCGGCGTTTCCCTGGCTACGATAACCAGGGGAAGTCGCTCCTTGAGCGTTACATCCGCGGCGCGATGAATCAGGTTCCGGCCTGCTCCGGTGGCTATGGAAGCCAGAGAACTCATGGAGCAGGGGCAGATGACCATGCCGGAATGGCGCCAGGAGCCGCTTGACGGACTGGCTGCCATATTTCCGGCGTCATACACGGTATGGGCATAGCGGGTGAGATCGTCGAACGTGAGTTCGTTTTCGGCCTTAAGAACCGTTTTCGCTCCGTCGGAGACGATAAGGTGGATTTCTAATCCGGGGACGCGGGCCAGGTTTGCCAGAACGTCGCGCGCCAGAGTCGACCCCATTGCTCCGCTTACGCCAAAGACAATTCTCTTAGTCACGGTCTCATCACCTCACGAAAGAATCACATCGAAACTTTGTCCAGCAGGCTGCGGGTTGGCGTGGGAAATTCGCGGTGGGGGGCTCCGAGTGTTTCGGAAATCCTGGCTGCCGTGCGGATGATCCCCTGTGTTACCTTGATGGAACTTTCCTGGGTAATCCGCACAGCGGGTATCGAACAGCCGAGGCTGGCCACCACATCGCCGGTGTAGTTGAAAACAGGGGAGGCCACGCAGCGCACGCCGGCGTAGATTTCCTCATAGTCAAAGGCCACGCCTTCACGGCGGACAAGCGCAAGTTCGCTGCAGAAACGATCGATATCCTCGCCCGTCAGAGAGGGCTGGGCGTCCCGGACGCACTTCAGGACTTTCATGAGTTCTCTTTCGTTCAGAAACGCGCAGTACGCCTTGCCCGACGCAGAGCCGTAAATGGGAAAGGATGATCCGATCACCGAATCCAGGCGGAGAAACTGCGAGGACGCCTCCTGATCAAGGATCACCATTTCGTGATTAGACGGCATGCAGAAGTTCACCGTTTCGTTCACGCTTTCCTTGAGCTGGCGGCAGAGGGGATGGACTTTGTCCACCAGTCCCACGTTTTCGGAGATGCGCTGCCCGAGCCTGAAGAACTTCATGGTCAGGCTGTATTCGCCGCCTTCCCTGGACTGCTGCACATAGCCAAGCTCGCAGAGCGTCAGAAGAATCCGCTGCAGGGTTCCTTTGGGAAGTTTAGACATGTCGGCGAGTTCTTTGAGCTTCCACTGTCCCTTGCAGGCCATGGTTTCAATGATGCCAAAGGCTTTGGCCAGGGCGGCAATGGTATAATAGTTTTTCTTCTCCACAAAATCCCCCAATCAGAAACAAAAAATCATCGAAAACGCTGATAAGGATGCAGCCCGCGGTTTTTCCTTTCCGTTCCACCCTTCCTCCCGGCTGCGCCGGCATGTGCTGTCCCAGAAAACAGTCCTGGGCGCGCCGTATGGAAATATTTCGGAGCCGGATCCGGCTGTCAGCCTGCCTCAGTGCGGCTGATGTCTATCCGGCTTTTTTCGTGGGGGGATTCGGACAGGAAACAGAAAAGTCTCCAGGGCTGCCGGCCGGCGATTGGGATACAAGCGATTTCCCCGTTGCCAGAACATTCTTCTTCAGGGAGGATCAGCTCCCCTCATTGAAATATACGTACTGGTGATGCACCTCCATTCCGGGAAACTGTGAAATTTTTTCTACAGGGGAGATCAGAAAAACTCAAGGACAGGCCGGGAAACAGACGTGTAACAGGGTATGCATGGCATGAATATCTCTGCAGTATACCCACCTCTATCTCTTCCCGTATTCCATGGAACCTGGCGCGGATCTTCTCCCAGGGAGCCGCTTATACAGACTATAAACGGTTCCCTGGCAGAGCGCCATGTCATCTTCCGTACCCTTCGGACTGGCAGATTCTTCTTCCCACCTTGACGAGGCTCAGACAGAGAGCCAGGGTCAGCAGCATCATCAGGACACCGCTCAGAATGGCCATGCCTCTCAGGGCCGTTATGCCGGTCAGCGCAACAAGAGCAAGGGCCACGAGCCCCATGGTTCCTCCCCATGTTACCTTGAGTGAACTCGGGGCTTCGTCTTCGGCAGAGATTCCCCTGATTGAAAGAGTTGCCAGCACGCATGTCATTGGGTCAACAAGGGTCACGAAGGACACGACGGTGACCGCCATGAACACGGCGATGAGAATGTTGTGCAGGGGCATGGTCTGAAGAATGGCGATGACCGTGGATTCCAGTCCTTTGCTCTGCACGAAATTCCAGACATCAATTGTTCCCGTCAGCTGATCGCAGATGGCCAGGCTGCCAAATGTATTGATCCAGAAATAGACAAAACAGCTCGGGGCCAGCACATTCATAAGCAGGAATTCCCGGACGGTGCGTCCCTTGCCGAGACGGGCGAGATAGAGGCCGATGGGCGGGCCATACCCGAAGAAAAAGGCCATGTAGACGATAAGCCAGGTATCTGCCCAGTGATCGTTTAAGATCTGGGAACTGACCAGGGTGCTGTGCCGGAAGAAGTGGGTCAGCATGTAGCCGAAACATTCTGTTCCCATATTCAGAATGACAAGTGTCGGGCCGCAGAAAAAAACGAAAAAGAGAATGATAAAAAATGCGCGGGTATTCATTTTTGAAAGGAAGCTCATTCCCTTTTTCAGGCCCGTAGTCGATGAGATGACGAAAAACAGTGTGGAGAACAGCGTCACCGCAGCAGACAGAAAAAAGCTTTTCCCTATGTGAAAGAGATAGGAAAAGCAGCTGGAAATCAGCATTATCAGGGCGCCGCAGCTGCTGATAACGGCGCAGCAGATGGAAAAAAGACATGCGGCGTGCACGATATTTTTGACAGGCTCTTGGTATTTTTCCGGAACAATTGGAGCCAGTCCGCTCATGATGGACAGGGGATATTTCAGGTTGAAGGCCATCAGGGCGAATATGGTGCCGCACAGAGCGTAAATGCAGTACTGTGCTATGGACCAGTGCAGAATGGACTGGGAAATGGCAAAGAGGGCCGCGTCATGTGAACCTGGTCTGACATCGATAGACACGGGGGGCTGCATCAGATGGTAAATAGGTTCTCCTATTCCCCAGAATAAGATGCCGATGCCGATTCCGGAGCATAACGAAATGGAGAACCACTTGATAATGCCGAAGTCGGGCTTCGCGTCCTTTCCTCCGATGCGGATGCTTCCTATGGGCGAGACAATGATGGCAAAGGTGAGAAGGACTAGCATGAAGCTGACAAAAACAAAGGACCAGCCCATATCCTTTGTCAGGATATTCTGAATTCCCTCCATCAGCGGTTTGAGGGTTTCAGGGAAAAACAGGGCACAGACAAAGAAAGCGAAGATCGCTGTAAAACCAATTGTAAAGGGCAGCCGGTCTATTTTTTTCTCGAACCTTCCAACGGTGGGTGTATGCATAGCTTTACCTTCCGACACGCGAAATCTGAGAAGAAAAAAACAAGATTTCTGCAGTATCTTTTGTCTGTGAAAGGATACACGACGGATCCCCTCGCGAGGTTGGGTTAAAGAACCATGGCGTTTTCACCGTGTCCGGACGGGGCCGCTCCCCGTCCGGACAATATTCATCAGTCTTTGTAACACACGGCGTCCATCTCGAGGAGGCAGCCGTGGGCGATATTGCTGACCTCGACCAGGACGCGCGCCGGGCGGTGGCTGCCCATGAACGCGGCGTAGACGGCATTGAAGGCATCGAAGTCGTCCAGGTTCGTCACAAAGACGGTTGTCTTCGCGATATCGGAAATACTGAGCCCCGCGGCATCCAGAACAGCTTTCAGGTTGGCAAGCGTCTGCTCTGCCTGCTCTTTCATTGTGGTTCCGACGACCTCGCCGGTCACGGGATGGAAGGGCACCTGGCCGCACAGATAGTATGAGTTTCCGGCCCTGACACACTGGGAGTAGGGACCAACGGAAGCACAGGCCTTGGGAGCGTCAATCAGTGTAAGGGACATACTGCTATCCTCGTGGGGTTAAATGAATATTTCTGTCGGGCCGGGACCGGCCGTCACCTCTACGGCGGTCCCGGCTGGCAGGGAAGGAGAGAGGGAACTGTTCCTGTCTGAAGGGAGAACGCTAGGTGGCCGGGTGAACTTAGATCTCCTTCTTGGCGTTGAACTCTTCCCACATCAGGCGGGCGGTGGCGCCGATGGTGACCAGGGGCTCAGGCGGCAGGTGGCTTGGGGTGGCGATGCGCTGGAGGAAGCGCAGGGCATCGCTGTCGATGCCGCAAATCCATTCCGCGAGGTAATGGCCGAGCAGGGTGGTCTTGGCGACACCTGCGCCTTCGCCGGAAGCCGAGGCGTAGATGTTGGGGTGCTGCCTGGTCAGGAGAGGCCGGAAGTTCATGGTCATGTTGATCATGCCGCCGTAGATGAATTCGAAATTGACATTCCGGATTTCGGGGAAGCGATCCTCGAACGCCTTGCGGAGCTTGGGGATGGCGCGGCGGATGCGCTGATGCGAAGTGGTAAGGCTCGTCGCGTAGCTGAAGCCGTTGCGCACAAAGATGCGGTTGTCGGTGGTGAAACGGACCGTCGTTCCAGCGGGATGGCCGGCCGTGCAGCCCCAGGGCTTGACGCCTTCGAAGAAGTGCATTTCCCGATCGTTGAGCTGACGGGTAAAGGCGCCGTAGGAAAGGACGGGGCAGAAGGTGTGCTTTACGATGCCGAATTCCTCAATGAAGGGACCGCCGGTCACGACAACGACCTTCGTCGTGATTTCCTTGCCATTGAGCAGGTAGACATGGGCGGGGCTGCCGTTGGCGATACCCATGACCGGGCATTCCTCAAAGACGGAAACGTTCTCGGGCAGGACGGAGTAGAGGCCGCGCAGCACGTCTGCGGGGTTCACCAGAAGGGTTCCCGGAGTGTAGAGGGCCTTCTTGTAATAGTGCGTGCCTATGCGCCTCGCCAGGTCCTCTCCTTCATAGATTTCATAGTGAACCTTCATCTTGTCGAGATCCCGGGCTTCCTCCTCCATCATCTTGAAGGATTTGGGCTCGACGCAGCACAGGTATTTGCCACAGGGATCCCAGTCCACCTTGATGCCGGATTCCTCAATCTTCTTGCGCATGTAGCTGATGATGAAGGTATTCAGCTTGTAGTACATGAAGTTGTCATCGAAGGTTGAGTTGCCCTGATCGCCGAAGTTATGCGGAACGTCGATGATGAAGCCCGCGTTCTTTCCGCTGTCGCCATTGCCCAGCTTGAGAGCCTCGAATACGACGATTTTGGCATCCGGGCACAGCTCGGCGAGATGGCTCGCCACGCCGTAGCCGCCGTAACCGGCGCCGACGATCACGTAGTCGTATTTGTCTTCAATTTCCGTATGCGGTCTGAACATGTGATCCTTGAAGGAAGACATTTCGAGCCAGCTCTGGCCAGTGGTCGTCGGGAAACGCTTGACTGTTTGCATAAGAAACCTCCGCGAATGCGATACTGTGTTCGAATGGAAATGACCTGCGGCCTGCTAGCCTCTGGGACGCAGCACAATGCGTGCGTCGGCGATGGCAAGGCCGTTTTCCAGGGCAAAGACAGGGTTCAAATCCACTTCGGCGATGTCTCTCAGTTCATCCACCATATAGGAAACCGTGGAAGCCGTCCTGGCCAGGGCCGGAATATCGCACGGCTTCTTTCCGCGTACGCCGCCCAGCATGGCGGCTCCTTTGATTTCCTGAATCATGCGCAGGCATTCCGGCATTCTGACGGGAGCGACCCTGAAGGAGACATCCTTGAGGACTTCCACAAAGATGCCGCCGAGCCCGAACATGATGACTGGTCCGAAGGTGGAATCCTGAATGGCGCCGATGATGCATTCCACGCCGCCTGGCAGCATGGGGGTGAGCATCACGCCGAAGATGCTGGCGTCAGGCCTGTATTTCAGTCCGTTCGCTACCAGTCTGTCGTACGCGGCCGCGGCTTCTTCCGCGGACCTGACGTTCAGGCAGACGCCTCCGGCGTCGGTCTTGTGCAGAATGTCGGGGGAGACAATTTTCATGGCAGCCGGCGCGCTGAGCTTCTTCCAGTATTCGGAAGCCTCGGCCGCGTTTGTGGCCAGGTAATACGGGGCCTGCTTCAGTCCGTAGGCGTCCAGGACAGCCCTGGCTTCGGGTTCCACGAGATTGACGCGCCCCTCGCTGCGGACTTTCGCGAAGATTTCATTGGCTTTCTCCATGCGATCCGCGGGGAGATCCGGTGCCGGAGCGTCCATTTCCTCCTGCAGCTGTCTGCGGCTCTGGCTGTATTCCACCAGGGCGCCCATGGCACGCACGGCTGTCTGGACGGAATCGAAAAGGGGAACGCCGTGTTCGCTCAGGTACTGGAGGCTTTCGGGATGCTGCGGCTGGTAGATGGAGTGCATCACAACGGGCTTGCCGGACCGGGCGATGTGGTCAGCCATGCTTTTCGCAACGTCCATCTCAAGTTTGGCGAATTCATCGGAAAGATCCTTGTAGCCGCCATAGAGGCCCACGATGATCACGCCGTCAATGTCAGGATCGTCGAGCAGGATTTCAAGACTGCGGTCGAAAACCCACATGTCATGCTCGGGAGTGCCTGCAAGGTCGACAGGGTTTTTGATGGGGCAGTGCGGCTGCAGAACGGCACGAAGCCTGTTCTGGGTTTCCTCTGAAAGGACGGGCGCCTCCAGGTTGTATTTTTCGCAGAAGTCAGTGGCCATGACGCCATGGCCGCCGCCGTCGGTCAGTACGGCGACCCGTCTGCCAAAGGCGGGCTTGCTCTTCACGAAGGTTTCGGCCACGTCCAGGAGTTCGTTGGGGCTGTCGCAGCGGACAATGCCGCACTGCTTCAGGGCAGAGTCAAAGACTTTGGCGCTGCCTGCCAGCGAACCGGTATGCGAAGCCGCCGCCCGGGCGCCGGCCGCGCTGCGGCCGATCTTGATTGCCGCGATGGGGCGCCGGAGCGAGGTTCTGCGGGCCGCTTCGATAAAGTTGCGGCCGTCTGCCTCGCTTTCCTTGCGCAGGCCTTCCATATAGAGAAGAAGGACTCTGGTCTCCTCGTCGTCTGCTATGTAGCTGACGAAATCGCTGAAGCGCAGGTCCAGCTGGTTGCCGATGCTGCACCAGCAGCTGTAGCCGAGATTGCGCTGCTTCGCGTTGAAATTGATATCGATGCCGAAATTGCCGCTCTGCAGGACCAGACTCATATTGCCCGGAGCCAAGTCGATAATGCTGGCGTTGATGCTGGCGGCAGCGCTGTACATACCCATGCAGTTGGGGCCCATGAGGCGCATGCCGCCTCTGCGGGCCGTGGCGAGCATTTTGCGCTCCAGCTTCTTTCCTTCTTCACCGGTCTCGCCGAACCCGGTGGAAACGACGATGCCGACTTTCACGCCCTTTGCGGAGCACTGCTCGATGACGGGCAGGATATATTTGGGGGCAATGGCGATGATGGCGAGATCGACATCGCCGGGCACCTTGCTGATATCAGTGTAGGTCTCGTGGCCGAGGATTTCACCGCCGGAGCGGGTTATCAGATAGACTCTGCCCTTGTACCCGCCTTCCAGCAGGCTTTTGGCGGTCCAGTATCCGTACTTCGTGGTATTGGCCGAAGCGCCGATCAGGGCGACGCTTTTTGGCTTGAACAAAGGTGTAAGATCAGACATGCAACTTCTCCCTTTTCCCCGTCGTCCTCTGCCTGGCTCCTGGCCTGACAGAGGATGATGCCAGTCGGGGAAACGTTTTTCAGTCCGCCTGCACCACGCCTATGGCGATGTCAGGACACACGAGGCCGCAGGTATTGCAGCGAACGCAGTTTTCGGGGTGAATCTGGGTCACGTAGTTGTAGCCCTGCTCATTGATTTCCTTGCCGATGGCCAGCGTCTTCTTGGGGCAGAGTTCCACGCAGCGGCCGCAGGATTTGCAGCGCCCTGCTTCAATCACAAGAACCTTGGTACTCATGTTCTACTCCTTCGGGGCCGCGTCCCAGCCGGCCTGCAGCGCTTTGATATTGGCGTCAAGCAGGGCGGGTTTTTTCTTTCCGAGATCTTCAGCCAGCACCTGCTCGATGGTTTCCCTGCGGAGCATGCCGGTAACGTGGATCATGGCACCGAGCATGACCATGTTGGCGGAGCGGATGCTGCCGATTTCCACGGCCATGTCCGACACGGGCAGGAAAATCTGCCTGAATTTATCGGATTCCTTTGGTTCCTTGACGATGGACGTATTGCAGAACAGCAGTCCGCCGGGGGCGACCCCCTCGTAGCACAGTTCGTAAGTTGACTGGCTGAGCGCGCAGACGACGTTGGCGTCATTCTCCACGATGGGGCTGCCAATCTGCTCGTCGGAGATGATGACGTACGCGGTGGAATCGCCGCCGCGCTGTTCGATGCCGTAGGTCTGGGTCATGACGACCTTCTTGCCTTCCCTGATGGCACCGTGACAGGTCATTTTCGCCATGAGAGCTGAACCCTGACCGCCGGAACCTGAAAACATGCATTTGTACAACATCACTTCTGCTCCACTTCGTCTTTGAAAACCTGGGGTTTGAACATTGTGCACATTTTGTCGCTGCACCATTCGTAGGCGTCGTGAACGGACTTCTTCAGGCCGGTCGGGCAGGGGACGATGAGTTCGACGAAAGCGAAGCCCAGTCCTTTTATCTGGCACTCGAAGGCCTTCTGAATGCTTTTCTTGGCGTGCATGATCGTTTTGGGTGAAACGATGGTTTCCCTGGAGAGAAATTTGACGCCGGGCATCTCGCGCATCATTTCAGGAACGAGAAGGGGATAGCCCTGCCAGGTGACATCGCGGCCCTTGGGCGTCGTTGATGTAATCTGCCCTTCCAGGGTTGTCGGGGACATCTGGCCGCCGGTCATGCCGAAGACGGTGTTGTTGATCATGAAGGAGGTGATGGGCAGGCCCTTGTTGGCCGCATGCATCAGATCTCCGAGGCCGATGGCGCAGGAGTCGCCATCGCCGCAGTAGGTGAAGACGATATTGTCAGGCCTGGCCAGCTTGTAGCCGATGGCGAAGGACGGCGAACGGCCGTGCGTGGCTTCAATGGCGTCGACATCCATGTAATGATGGGAGAAACCGCCGCAGCCGATACCCACGATGGAAATGGTCCTTTCGCGGATGCCCAGTTTTTCGATGGCCTCGGCCACAAGCCTCGTCACGACGCCGTGCCCGCATCCGGGACAGTAACTGGTCAGCTTGTCCAGAAGTAACGTCTTTCCGTATTTATCACTGAGGTTCGGCATGTTAGGCCCCCATAATTCTGTTTGCTTCGGCCATCATTTCGCCCAGGGTGTACATGGGCGTGTCGCCGCCGGTTTTGCCGAAGAAGTGCACGGGCACGCGCCCGTTCACAGCGATCCGGACGTCATCGACCATCTGGCCAAGGTTCATTTCCACCACAAGGATGTTTTTGAGCGTGGAGGGAAGGTTTTCGAAGGCTTTGTCCGGGAAGGGCCACAGGGAAATGGGGCGTATGCTGCCCACCTTTTTGCCCTGCGCGCGCATTTTTTCCACAAGGTCCTTGCACATGCGGCCATGGATGCCGAAAGCCACCACGATAAGTTCGGCGTCTTCGGTCTGTCTCGATTCCCAGAGCTGTTCCTTCTCTCTGATCTCCTGGTATTTGGCGCGCAGGCGCTCATTCATCAGGTAGCCGTCCTTATGCGAATAGCTGCCTGTGATCAGAGCGCGTTTTTCGTGATCGCCGGTGCCGGTGTAGGCCCAGGACGTCGTGTCGTAATCTTCTGAATAATCGTGATATTCGGGCAGAAGCACGGATTCGGTTGTCTGGGCCGTCACGCCGTCCATGACAAAGAGGACAGGCGTCTTGTAGGTATAGGCCAGCCTGATCGCACTGGGGACAAGGTCGGGGATTTCCTGTCCGCCGATGGGGGCGAGGACCGGGACGCGGTAATCACCGTGTCCGCCGCCGCGGGTGGCCATGTAGTAGTCACTCTGGGCGCCCAGGATGTCACCATCGCCAGGGCCGACGCGCATGGAGTCGACCATCAGGCAGGGCAGGCCGGCTCCGGCCATGAAGGAAATGGCCTCCTGCATGAGCGTCATGCCGGGACCGGAACTGGATGTGGCTGCCAGGGTTCCGGAGCAGGCGGCTCCGGCGAGCGCACTCGAGACGGCAAGCTCGCTTTCCATCTGCATCATTTTCCCCCCGTATTTGGGAAGAATGACAGCCATGCGCTTCATGATGTCAGTAGCCGGCGTAATCGGATACGCAAAATGGTACTTCACTCCGCAGCGCGCAAAACTTTCGGCAAAGTTTTCCGTGTTTTTCAAGAACATTGCTTCCTGAGCCATAGCGACCTCGGTAGCGCCACGGTTGTGGCGCGGGTTGAAAGTAAGAGCGGATACCTGAACCATTCCTGTTCTTATTGTTTTGTTTGTGTACTGCAATATGGTATTTCGTACCGCAATTAAAATATAGCAACCTTGGGAAAAAACTGTCAACAAAATTTTCAAAAAATGTAAAAAAAGAAAAAATTTAATTTTTTCTTTTTAAAATCAAATAGTTACAAAAAAACACAGTCATGGTGGGTGCTGGTTGTGACGGTGTTTTCACATAACATATTGATATTAAACAATATAATGAAATATTCCGTCCTGAAGCGCGGCGGCACGCCAGGCAGAAGAGAGGAAAACGGATCCTGCGCGGTTCTCCTTCCTGACTCCGGATTCTGTTTTTCATGGCGAAGCAGCCTGGGCAGAAAGTTAATAAATTTAATTATTATTTCAGTATCTTATGGAAATATACCGTGATTTCTCCCAGTCTGTTTTTTCGTCTTTTTTCTCTGAATCTGTTGACACGGGGGAGAGGCTGTCATAAAACGATTTTAAATGGTATTAAGTACCATAATACGGTATTTATTTTGCAACTTTTTGGTTCGAAAATTGCAAATGCGCGGTGCGCGGAGGTTTCCATGGAACAGACACGCTTTGAAGATGCGCCCATCATGTCCATTCACCGCAGGATCACTGCGGGAACGTTCATGGGACAGCTGAGTGACGGGTACACCCTTGGCATCGTGGGCATTGCCCTGAGCTATGCCCAGGGACCGCTGGGACTAACCAGCTTCTGGATGGGGATTCTTGCCGCGGCCTCGTACGCAGGAATCCTGTTCGGCTGTCTGTTCGCGGGCATGATCTGCGACAGGATAGGCCGGCGGCCCCTTTATTCTTCTGTAATGTTCTTCCTCATCGCTTTTGCCGTCAGCCAGTTCTTCATTTCCGATCCTATCCTGCTGGCCACGGTCCGCTTCTTCCTCGGACTGCTGGTGGGAACGGATTACACGGCCGGAGTAGCTCTGCTCAGCGAGTGGGCCCCTGAGAAAAAACGCCCCACCATCCTTGCCTGGCTTCTGCTTTTCTGGGCTCTCGGCTACTGCATCGCCTACCTGGTAGGCTTTGTCATGGATGGTCTCGGCGAAAACGGATGGCGCTGGGTTATCTGTACTTCAGCGGTTCCTGCCGCCATTACCCAGATCATCCGCTTCGGCCTGCCTGAATCGCCGCAGTGGCTGGTAGCCGTGGGAAAGCAGGACAGGGCGCAGGAGATCATCAGCAGATTTATGGGTGAACGCTATCTCGTTCCCCAGGAACAGGAAAAGGTGGAATCGGCGAGCTGGTTCAGCCTCTTTTCCGCAAGGCAGTGGAGGAAGACTGTTGTTTCCTGCGCGGTCTGGTGCTGTCAGACACTTCCGTTCTTTGCCATCAGTATCTTCATTCCCCTCGTGCTTGAGAAGCTGCACGTTGACAATCCCCACGCTTCCGGCGCTCTTTACAATATTTTCACTATGGCTGGCGTTTTTATTGGTACATGGGTCTTTGTCAATGTGAGCCGGCGCGCCTTTCTGATGTGGACCTTCTATGTTCCTGCGGCATTGCTCGTTCTTCTCATTCTGTGGAAGGATATGCCTCCCATGATGGCCATTGCCGTGATTTCCGCCTTTGCCCTGGTTCTGGCCATGTCCATTGTCGCCGAATATTCCTATCCCCCGGAACTCTTTCCCACGGAACTGCGCGCTTCCGGTGTGGGGCTGACCATAGCCTCGAGCCGTATCGGTGTCAGCCTGGCGACATTCCTGCTCCCCGTCATCAGTGAACACTTTGGCATTTACGCCACACTCTGGTCCTACGCTGTCACCCTGATCGTCGGCGGCGTCATATGCCAGATGTGGGCGCCCGAGACATCCCTCAAGCACAGAAAGAAGGAGTCCACTGTTATGGAAGGGCAGACGCAGGCCTAGCTTTCTGGCTTCGTATCCCGTGAAATTTCCGAATCCGGCGCTGTCGGATCCGGCAAGGGCTTATGGGCGGCACCCCGTAAGCCCTTTTTGATCCCTCTGTGAGCGTGCGGCCGGTATTGGAAAGTTCCGGCCCCCTCCATAACCGCGGAATAAGCGGCGGACTCCTCTGAACTGCTTTCTGGGACAGGCTAGGCTTCGCGGGCAGCCGGAGCCGGATCCTGAGGCAGCGTGAAGTATTTTGTCTTCCCCATGAGGAGCCAGATGGAGGTCTGATCAGCCAGAATCCCCGTGGCTGCTGCCTCAACGGCATCGGCGCTGGCATAAGCGGTGTGCTGGGCGGCGGCGATGTCCTGTATCTGACGCACGAAGGATGGATCCGCGGTAAACTGGCGGGTATCCACGGTCTTCCCGCTCTTCAGATCCACGATGTACAGAACGATGCTGTTATCCGGCATCCCCTCCGTGAAGGCGTCCTGCACGTCAGCCGGCTCCCTGAGCAGGTTGATGTAACAGTCCACATCCAGGAGCGCACCGGCAAAGGAAATGAAGACAAAGGGAATATTCTGTTTTTCCGTAACCCCGTAGCGTACAAGCCCGTGGCATACGCCCGAGATCTCCACTTCAACGGGGTCGTCCATTATGAGGACAAAGGATAATCCGTCTCTCTTCAGGACAGGGAAGACGCTTTCCTCTGCCGTTAACTTCCCGGGCCAGATCTCTCCCGCGTGACAAAGAAGACTGCGGCTCATTGTTTCCTCCTGCAATGGGAGATGCCGGAAACGACAGAGGCATCTCCCCAAAAGAACAGATGTGTCATCCGGAGTGTGTATTTTCCATTTTACCCTGATGCGCCGTTCCCGGTGTTGTGGACGGCTGGAAAATACTTTTGTTTTTTTTTCTATCACGGTACCGGAGCAAAGACCACAGCCGGCAGTGGATTTCAGGGATAAAATTGGGATTTTCAGGAAGAAACCTCACAGAGTTCCGCCTGCTCCCCGGAAGCAGGCAGTTCTGCGTGATGCTTCAGATAACTCCGGCGGCTTTCTTGCATCTGAACTGCGCCCCTTGTCTTCACCTGCGGGGGGGGCATTGGGGCAGGGTATCACTTTCGTTGGAATGGTGCCGTAATTTTTCAGTAACGCCTCTTAATGACGGGATATCCTGAAGGCCCATCTCGGGCCTCACCGGAACGATATAACAGTCATGGCTCTTCCGAATCCTTTATCCGGGCAAATCCTGGCTGACCCAGTGACAGCCCTGCTGACAGTCTTCATGGGAAGTTTTCAGGCATATCAGCGCTTTTCCCCTGCTCACAAGTGAAAGAACCAGACTTGCGGAAAAATCCGGAACGCGTTGAGGGGGCGCTGGCTCCGGGGCTGGAGTGGAATTCCCTTTTTTTGAGTGTACGCCTGTTTTTCCTACACAGCCCAAAAGCAGGGAGGCCGGCACAGCTTCAAGCTGTGCCGGCCTCCCTGGAGAATTCTGAAGGTATCCGGAAGAGGAGCTGGTTGTTCCCACAGCCACCTGTGAGGAGAGAAAAGAGGCTGTGCGTCTCAGGGGCTGAGCCGCCTTCCCATGACCCTTCTTTGCGCGAATCAGTCTGTCAGGCTGAAAGCGCTACCGCTCATAGCCGTACGGTATCTTGCTGAAGGTTTTCTGAACGGGGTTCGGATAGACCTTCTGGGCGATGAGATCCTTTATGTGGGCCGATCTGTCATACCACTTTGTATGCAGCAGCTCCTCTGACTTTTCACCCAGCGGCCTGCCAAGCCAGCTGTCATACATGGCCCTGACCTGTTCATTGTCCTGGGAGGCCCTGTGAGGGAATTGACTGTCCTGGCCATAAACTGAGTTGATGCGGTCAGTCATGTAGTCCTTTATACCTTTGGCCGCGGCGTAGGCTTTGCTGCTCAGGCGAACGCCCAGCAGGAGACCGCCGGCCAGGATGCAGGAAGCCTTGAGAAAACCACGTCTTGTGCTGGAAATGAACGACATTGTATCCTCCTAAGCGTTTTCAATGGCGGTGAGACGCCGGCGCAGTCTGGCATAAAGGCTGGTAGCTCTGCGTTCTGCCTCTTCCATCAGGGTAGGCATGAGCGGCTGTCCGCCGCCGCAGACACAGCCGCCGGGGCAGGCCATGAATTCAATGAAATGGTAGGGCGATTTTCCGGCCCGGACTTCGTCGCAGACTTTTGCAAAGCGTTTGGCGCCGTGCACCACAGCCAGACGAAGCTCTGTTCCCTGAATGGTCACGGTGAATTCCTTGAGACCTGTGAGGCCGCGGGTCTGCTTGAAGTCCCAGGTTTCCGGACGGGCACCGGTGATGGCTTGGTAGGCGTAGCGCAGCGCGGCCTCCATAACGCCGCCGGTTACGCCGAAAATCGTAGCGCCGCCGGTTGATTCACCCATGAGGCTGTCCCTTGTGCCATCCGGCAGTTTGTTGAAATCGATTCCGGCCTGCCGGATCATATAGGCCAGTTCGCGGGTGGTCAGCGTGGCATCGATGTCCCGTATGCCTTTGTTCTCGTATTCCGGACGGAGCCCTTCGTATTTTTTGGCAATGCAGGGCATGATGGAGACAGTGTACATCTGGCTGGGGGCGTAGTCCCTCTTTTCCGCGCCGTAAGTTTTGGCGAGACGGCCATTCATGCCAACAGGGGATTTGCAGGAAGAAAAATGGGGAAGCAGATCAGGATAGAAGGACTCCGCGTAATACTGCCATCCCGGGCAGCAGGAGGTGAACTGGGGCAGATCTTTGTTTTCGCTCAGGCGTTTTACAAATTCCGAGGCCTCTTCCCAGATCGTCACATCAGCCGCGAACTCGGTATCCCAGCAATGTGCGAAACCAAGCTCCCTGAGGGCAGACAGCATTTTCCCCGTTGTGACGCTGCCTGGCCTGAGGCCGAAGGCTTCACCAAGAGCGTAACGCACTGCCGGCGCGGGCATGGCGATGCATTTGACGCTGGGATCGTGTAATTTTTCCTGGAGCTCTGGGACCCAGGTCTGCTTCTCGTAAATCGCCATTTCAGGGCAGTGTGTCAGGCACTGGCCGCATCTGATGCAGGGTGCTTCATACGAAATTTTATGCGGCTGTCCCAGATCTCCATAGATGGCTCCTGTGGGACAATAGCCCATGCAGGTATCGCATCCCACGCATTTATCCGGATCAATCTGCAAAAAGAACATCCTGTCGCCGTCCGCTTTTTTTTGCGGCACATTCATCTCGTATTCAATGTGTTCCATGACGACACGTGACATATCATCCTCCCGGGGGAAAAGGTGTGCGGCCTTTTCGCTCAAAGCCATGGTTTAAGTTGATGAGTGCGGCCGGCTTCCTCAATTGTGCGGCGCGCGCACTCCATGCTCACACGGTTTTTGTGGTCATAAAGGCAGTAGCTGCTCTGATATTTCAGAGGCGTGAATCCGGGCATCAGAACATTGGCTCCGGCCAGGAGTCCGTCCTTCTGTCCTTTTGAGGGATCAACAGTGGCGAGCGCTGTTGTCGCTGGCAGGTTAGCCCATGGAAGTGCCAGCCTCAGCACGGCCAGAACGCGCAGTGTCATTTCAGCCGAGCCGCTGGTGCTATTCCCCAGAGGCGTGTCTTTCTGGGGAATAAACGGTCCGGCTCCGCACATCCCAACCCGCAGATCCCGGGCCAGCAGGATGTCATCTGCCAGGGAGGCCGGATCCTGTCCCGGAAGCCCCACCATGAACCCGGAGCCGATTTCGTAGCCCAGTTCCCTGAGGGTATGCAGATGCCTCAGGCGATCTTCCAGGGTGTATCCGGGATGCAGCCGTGCGTATAACGCAGCGTCGGCGGTTTCGTGCTTCATCAGATAACGTTCCGCGCCGGCTTCCTTCCAGAGCGCGTACGCTTCTCTCGGCTGTTCGCCCACACAGAGCGTTACCGGAACGTGAAGCTTCTGCACGATGCTTTCAATCACGTCGGCCAGCCAGTGCGGATTGACTGCGTATTCGCCCGACTGCAGGACAATGGTGTCAGCCCCCTGACGCACAGCCTGCACCGAGGCGTCCAGGATTTCTTCCCTGGAAAGTGTATACCGGGGCAGCCTGTGGTTTTGTGCCCGCAGCCCGCAATACCGGCAGTTGCGCCGGCAGATATTGGAAAACTCAATCAGGCCCCGGACGAAAACATGAGAGCCTTTTCTCTGGCAGAGCTCCTTTTCCGCGCGTTCCCGCAGGGCCGCATAGGGAGTGGCAAAAAGGAGGTCAAGAATTTCCGCTCTATCCATGTGATCTCCGGTCAGGAGCTTTCCGCAGCCTGACGGGCAGGTGAAATTGTTGCTAAATGTGTTATCTTTTTAAAAAAAATAATACAAAAAACCGCAAATCGTCAATCGGGTATCCGCTCTTCCCCGTCTGCCGGAAGGCATAGAGAGGGGGCAGGCACGGCCTGCGCCGGAGGTTCCTTTCCGGCGCAGCGCAGGAGATTCCGCCGCATTTTTCCCCGGGGGAGAAGAAAAATCCCGGGACGGAGAGCGAAAAAGTCCCCCGTCTCTGGAAGAAAGGGGCAAAGCCTCAGCTTCCCCAGAACCGGGGGACATAAAAGACAGCCAGAAAGGGAAAACAGTACCTGCTTCCAGGGATGCGATTTCCCGGAAGGCTTTTTCCAGGCGGGCTGCACAGAGACGGGAAAGGCCCGGGATAACCCCGGAGGCTGGTGACGGGCAGCTGTTGATTCCCGCGGGCCAGGTGGTTAAAAGCGGAAGTCTCTCTGCCCCTGCTCAATGGATTTCAGGTTGCGGAGAGTGATCTCCCGTATTCCGGCATTGGAGATGTTATCAAGTTCCCTTGTGATAAGCGCGTTCCCCAGTTCTTTCGTTTCAGGCGAAGCGTAGTCTTCCAGATATTCCTTCAGCGTCATCAGGGCGTTCGGATGACAGCAGTTCTGGATTTCTCCTTTCTTGCAGATGCTCATGAAACGGTCCCCTGTGCGCCCCTTGCGATAGCACGCGGTGCAGAAACTGGGGATGAAGCCGTCCCGCATCAGCCAGTTTACCACCTCGTCCAGGGTACGCTGATCGCTGACATAAAACTGGTTCGTGCTGTCTTCCTCAGGTTCAGGTTCGACATAACCGCCGACGCTGGTGCGCGAGGCGCCGCTGATCTGGGAGATGCCAAGACGGATTACCTTCTCGCGCACGGCCGGGCTTTCGCGGGTGGAGATAATCATACCCGTGTACGGCACAGCCAGACGTATGCATGCGCAGATTTTGGCGAAGATCCCGTCGTCAATGCCGTTGTCGAAGGCATTGGGATCGATATCCTCGGCGCGTTTGACACGTGGCACGCTGATGGTATGCGGGCCTACTCCGTGCACAGCTTCCAGGTGTTCCGCGTGCATGAGGAGGGCGGCAAATTCGTAGCGGTAGGAATCAAGACCGAACAGCACACCCAGTCCCACGTCATCAATGCCTCCTTCCATGGCCCTGTCCATGGCCTCGGTATGATAGGCATAATCGTGCTTCGGGCCTGCCGGATGCAGTTTTTCGTAGCTTTCCTTGTTGTAGGTTTCCTGGAACAGAATGTAGGTGCCAATATTGGCTGCTTTGAGTTTGCGGTAATTATCCACCGTGGTGGCCGCGATATTCACATTGACGCGGCGGATGGCGCCATTCCGGTGATTAATGGAGTAGATGGTCCTGATGCTTTCCAGAATGTACTCGATGGGAGCCATCACCGGATCTTCGCCGGACTCAATGGCAAGGCGTTTATGCCCCATGTCCTGAAGGGCAATGACTTCCTTCGCGATCTCTTCCTGGGTCAGTTTCTTGCGGGGCATATGCTTGTTCTGCCTGTGATAGGGGCAGTACACGCAGCTGTTGATGCAGTAGTTGGAAAGATAGAGAGGGGCGAAGAGCACAATGCGGTTGCCGTAGAATTCCTTCTTTACCTTTTCAGCGAGTTCGAAAATGGCCTGCACCCTGTCCGGCAGCGTACAGGCCAGCAAAGCCGATGCTTCCCTGTGGGTAAGCCCCTTGCACAGCTTCGCCTTTTCAATAATGCGGTCAATTTCCGCAGGATCGTTGCAGTACCTGTCTGCGTATTCGAGCGAGGCAAGAACTTCATCGTTATCAATGAACTGTTCGGCATGTAATGATTTTGGATCGTACATGAATTCAACTCCTTACACGATAGAAAGATGCACTTGGCTGGTGCGGTCCCCCGTCGTTAAGGCAGGGGAATTCACGCTATTTGTAATACTTTATTGATTTTAGTAGCACAAATAGATAAAAAAGCAAACAGACAGCCCCCAGTCATGTTTTTTCCAAGGATTTCATGAACGGTTCATATCGCTGGCAGAAGGAGGTCCCGGTATGATGGAAGTTCCTAAAGGATTGCGCCTGCACATCGCGTTTTTTGGAAACCGCAATGTAGGCAAGTCTTCGCTGCTCAATGCTCTTGCCGGACAGAATGTGGCCATTGTTTCCGATACGCCCGGGACCACGACAGATCCTGTGGAAAAGACTCTGGAAATCGCCCGTCTTGGCCCGGTCGTCCTCCTGGATACTGCGGGTATAGACGATGAAGGCGCTCTGGGTGAACAGCGCGTTGAGCGTACGCTGCAGGTTATGCGGCGCGTTGATATGGCCCTTTTGGTAACGGATGGAGCAGGCTGGGGTGAGCATGAAGCATGGCTGGCAGGACATCTGCACAAGCTGGGCATTCCCTTTGCCCTGGTGCGCAACAAAGCCGATATGCCGGGCGCCACTGCTGCCGGAAGCCGCCCGGCCGGCCTGGATCCCTCCGTTCCTGTTATCAGTGTTTCCGCGCGCAGCGGGCAGGGACTCGATGAACTGTGTGATGTGATGCTGGCCCTTGTGCCGGAACGCGCCAGGAAGGAGCCTCCGCTGCTGAACGATCTTCTCCCCCCTGACGGACTGGCCGTGATGGTGGTGCCCATTGATACGGGCGCGCCCCAGGGGCGCCTGATTTTACCGCAGGTTCAGGCGATCCGTGACTGTCTGGACGGAGAGAAGCTCTCTCTTGTCGTGACCAACACAGAACTGTCCGCGGCCCTGAACAGTCTGAAGAGACCGCCGGATCTGGTTGTCTGCGATTCGCAGGCAGTGCATGAAGTGAACCGCCTTACGCCGCTTGGTATTCCCATGACGACCTTTTCCATTCTGATGGCGCGTTTTAAAGGAGATTTATCCCTCCTGGCACGCGGTGCTGCGGCGCTGAAGAGGCTTAAGCCCGGCGATGATGTTCTGATTCAGGAGGCATGCTCCCATCATCCGCAGAAAGATGATATCGGCCGGATCAAGCTTCCCCGTCTGCTCTGTAAGCTGGCAGGGGGAGAGCTGAATATTTCTGTCGCGGCCGGAAAGGAGTTTACCTTCTATCCGCAGCCTTATAAGGCCGTGATTCACTGCGGGGGCTGCGTCATTACGCGGGGACAGATGCTCGCCCGTATACGGGCGGCTGCTGCCTCCGGCTGCCCGATCACCAATTACGGTATGGCTATATCCATGGCACAGGGTGTGCTTCAGAGGACACTGAGTCCTTTCCCCGAAGCCCTGAGGGCCTTTGAAGAAGAACTCGCGGCCCCGCACGGAGCGGATTAGCAGCAGAGAATGGCCCCGGAGGTGCTGGTGGCTGATAGTGCCAGGGGTACTCCCGGGGCGTCCCGCCGGGGCCTCTCTGTTTCTGTCCGCATGAAAGAGGAGACGCACAGCTCTTTGTACGCATTCTGATCCCGGTTTTTGGTTCTGGCTGCCGTCAGCTTCTGTTCTTTGGATAATCCGCAGCCGCCTGTGCTATAAATTAATTTCATAAATGTTGTAAACGTTTTTAATAAATACCCCGGACCGTCTTCTTCGGACACGGCGTTTCTGGCATGAGAAGCGCGGGGGACAGGCTGAAAAACGTATCTCTCCCTTTATGTCGTTTCTGAGAGCGGCATGCCCGCATCTGTCAGTGGCGGCGGACATGGTAAAAAATATTCCCGCAGGAGCGGACTCTTCTGCCGGGCTCCACTCTGGCATTCTTTCAGCGCCCGGATTCTTCTTTGTTCTGCCTCCGGACACCCCCTTATGACTGCGGGGAAAAATCCTGATTCCGGTGCATGGTATGACGCGGAGAAATCTTCCGGAATCTTGACAAAAAAATAGCCTCTGACTACAGAATATAATATCATTTTTATTTTTGTAACACGATTTAAATCAAATCTTGTTACGTTTTAAAAAAATATCTGATTTTTATGCTTTTATCCGGGGAAAAAGGAGGAAGAGATGGGAAGAGTCCACACCACGGCCGCTGTCATGGCAGCCTGCCTGCTGCTCTGCGCCCCTCAGGCAGGAGCGGCGCAGGATGCTCAGGAAGGGAAGGGGGACGTTCCGGCCGTCACGCTGACTGAAGGCAGCCTCACGGCCCACACCCTGCCGCCTGTGACTGTCTACGGCGTCGCTGACAGGGTGCCTTCGACGCCGACGATCACGAAGTTCGGCACGCAGTACAACACGGTGACCGAGGATCAGATCAAGCTGCAGGGATCGCTTGATTTCTATGACGCGCTCCGCAATGTGCCGGGCGTCATGTTCAGGAAGAGCAACATCATCGGCGGCCAGACGAGCCACAGCGTCTATATCCGCGGCCGCGGCGCCAGCCATCCGAGCCCTGACCTGCCCATCCTCTTTGACGGCGTGCCCCGCAGCGGCGTGCTGTACGGACAGGCTCTCGCTGACGGCATTCCGGTCTACGCCCTGGGCGGCATGGAAATCTACAAGTCCCCCCAGCCCACGCGTTTCGGCAGCGGCTATGGCGTGATCAACTTTATTCCGAAATATATGACCGAGGACGGCTTCGAGTTCCGCGTCGGTTTCCAGGGCGGCAGTTACGGCACCTTTGCCGAGAACGCCGGCATGGGCGCCAAATCAGGGCCTGTGGACGTTTACGCCGCGCAGAGCTGGATGAGCACCACGGGACACAAGGATCACACGGCAGCCTACCAGGCCAGCTATTACCTGAACACGGGCTACGCCCTTACCGACAACTGGAATGTCCGCCTGCTGGCCAACGAAGTGGGAGCCAAAACGCAGTCTCCTCTCAATCCGTATGACGAGAGCAAATACTCAGGCGCCGAGCGCTATGATACGGATACGGACTTTCTGACCCTGACGCTGAACAACGATTACGACGTGGCCAAGGGATACCTTAAAGGCTACTACAACTACACGACCTTCTACCTGAACGGAGAGTCGAACGACACGGCCACCTCCCGCCAGCGCAATATCCTGTACGGCGTCCGCGGACGTGAAACCCTTAATCTCTGGAAGGGCAGCGAAATCGTCGTGGGCTTTGATCTTGACGTGAGCGACCTGCAGAACAAGCAGGATAAATTCGCGCCGGGCGCCACGGATACGACCTGGGATTTTCCTTCGCACACCATGTTTTCCCCGTATCTCGGCATAAGCCAGACGTTCGGCAGGGATGACGGATTCCACATTACGCCTTCCACCGGTCTGCGTCTTTACACGAGCAACCTCTGGCAGGATTACGTTTCCCCGCAGGCCGGACTCGTTCTGGGCTATGATCACACCAACCTCGCGTTTTCCTACGCCCGCGGCGTGAACTATCCGAGCCCCGTCATCCTGCAGAACTCACTCGGCAACAAAGATCTGCCCGGATGGCTCGATACCAAGGAAATCAAGCCCGAAGTCGTTGATCACTACGAGGTCAGCCTGACGCACGAACAGCCCGGACTCTTCAACGCCAGCGCCACGTATTTCCATGACAAGGGATGGGACAGGTTCAGGGCTTTCATGTACGGCCGCCTGGGTGCCGCCAACTACACTGACTTCTTCACGTCATCCGCCTCTGAATACCAGATCGACGGCCTCGAACTGGCCGGCAGCGTGACGCCCCTGGACGGTCTCGAGATTTACGGAGGCGCCACATGGCTGTGGGCCAGGGCCAAGGGCGATGATGGAAAAACGCAGCTCAAGATGCCCTACACTCCGTCCTTCGCCTTCCAGGGCGGATTTAAATACCGCTTCCTCAGGGATTTCCAGTTCAGCGGTGACTACCAGCATCTGGAGGGCGTGTATTCCGGCACGTCGATGCGTACAGCCAGCCCCGCCCAGCCCGCCAGCACGTTCAGCAGGCTTACGGATAATGACAGGCTGAACAATATTGACGTTGTCAACCTGCGTCTGGATTACTTCTTCAGCTATGACAAGCTGCATCTGGAAGAAGGCCGCGTTTTCGTAGGCGTGGACAACCTCTTTGACTGCAAGTACGGCTACACTATGGAAAAGCAGGGCAGCGATCACAAACTCTACTATATGCCCGGCACGACCTTCATGGCCGGTTTTGAACTCAAGTTCTAGGCGCCTTTCCCAAGGCGAGGGTGCCATGCGGCCGGTTCATCCGGCCGCGTGGCACGGAGGCGATAAAATGGAAATGACGGAAGCGGATCTGCTGCGCAGGAAATTTTTTGACGATCACGCGGAGGGCTGGGAGGATCATAATTATTCTCCTGAAGTGCTGGCCAGAACAGAAGCCATTATCGGCCGTGTTGATCTGAAGGAGGGCATGACCGTCCTGGACGTGGGATGCGGACTCGGTGTTCTCCAGCCCTTTCTGCGCCGGCGTGTCGGGAAGACGGGGCGGCTCGCCATGCTCGACTTTTCCCCGAAAATGATTGCCGGAGCAGCCCGGCGCCATCCTGACAGCTGGCCCCTGCTCGCGAGGGCTGAGGAAATCCCTCTTCCCGATGACTTTGTGGATGTCGTTATCTGTTTTTCCGCCTTCCCGCATGTCAGCGACAAGCCGGCTGCCGCGCGCGAATTCCTCCGCGTTCTGCGGCCGGGCGGGGCGGCCTATGTTCTGCATGTGGACGGACGGGAGAAACTCAACGCCATGCACGGCCGCCACAGCGCCGTGAGCGGCGATCATTTTCTCAGCCCCGAAGAGATGACCGCTGTCTTCAGGGAGGCCGGATTCGGGCGGATCGAGACGGACGAGGGCGTGGATCATTTTTATTTCTGCGCCCGCAGGGAAGGCTGATTTATGCGCGCGCGTCATTTCCCGGTTTTCGTTCTGTTTTTCGTTCTGATTCTGTGCTCCTGCGGCCGGTCCGCCTTTGCCGGGCCGGTAAAGCTCATTGCCGGAACGTCACTCATCACTGACGTCCTGCAGGATCTCTGCGGCGGGAACGCGGAAATTCTCACACTTGTTCAGGGTTCCAGCTGTCCCGGGCACGAGGATGTGAAAACCGGGGATTTTGTTTTCGCCTCCCATGCCGATCTCATCGTGCTCCATGCCTGGCAGGAACGGATGCCCCAGTTCACCACCATGCTGAAATCCATTGAGCGTCCGGATCTCAGAAAGGTTCTGCTCACGGAGACAGGCAGCTGGCTTGTTCCCGATAATCAGCGGGAAGCCTCCCGCCAGGCTGCAGCGGCGCTCGAAAAGGCTTTCCCTGAGAAAGCCGGCGACGTGCGGGCACGCCTCGCGAAGCGCCTTGCCCGTATCGATGCGGCGGAGGCGGAAGCCGGAAAGAAACTTGCTCCGGCAAAGGGCAGGGCAGTCATAGCCGCGCAGATGCAGGCGGAATTCGTACGCTGGGCCGGCTTCCGGGTGCTGGCCACGTTCGGGCGCGGCGAGGATATGAGCGCAAGAACCCTGGCGGATATTCTGCAGGTTGTGAAGGGACAGAAGGTGTATGGTGTTGTGGACAACCTGCAGAGCGGGGCGAAAAGCGGCCTTCCCCTGGCTCTGGAACTGGGCGTCCCCCATGTCGTCCTCTCGAATTTTCCTGATTCCAGCCCGGACGTCCCGGACTGGTTCAGCCTCTTCAGCGCTGGCGTTTCGGCTCTTGCGGGCATCTAGCGTGGCGGCCTCCGAAACTCCGGTGCTGGCGGAACTCAGCCATGTGCGCGTGCGTTTCGGGCGCCGCGAGATTCTGCACGATATCAGCCTGACTGTCCGCAGCGGGGAATTCTGGTCGCTCATCGGCCCCAACGGAGCTGGCAAGTCGACACTGCTCGGACTCTTCAACGGACTGACGCCGCATGACACGGGCCGGGTTTTCTGCGGCGGCCGTGAGCTGACGTCTGCCACCATGCGGCATGTCCGCCTGAAGACGGCCTACGTGTTTCAGGCTGCCGACATCGATCCCAAGATGCCCCTCACTGTCTTCGAATCCGTCCTCGGCGGTACGTATGGCAGGCTCGGACTCTTCCACAGGCCCGGGCGCAGGGAAAAGGAACTGGCCATGCGCTCTCTTGAGGCAGTGGGGCTTTCCGGTATGGCTGCCCGTCCGCTCGGGCAGCTTTCCGGGGGGCAGAGGCAGAGAGTCTCGCTTGCCCGCGCCATGGCGCAGGAGCCGGAGCTGCTCCTGCTCGACGAGCCCACCGCGGCTCTGGACTGGCAGGCGCAGAGGGACATTCTGGATACCATCGCCGCTCTGAAGCGGGACCGGAAAATGACGGTGATCATGGTGACGCACGATCTCAACGCTGTTTTCCATCTGGCGGAGAAGGTCGCCATGCTGCGCGGCGGGAGCCTGATCTGGCAGGGAAACGCAGAGGATGCCGTGCGTGCGGATCTGCTGGAGCGGCTCTATGGCGTGCCGATAGCCATCGCTGAGCATGAAGGCCGCAAAATCGCCCTGTTCTGAGCCCGCAGGGAGAGGTTCCCATATGGATTATTTCTGGAATTACGCGTTCCTGCAGCGGGGGCTGGCCATGGCGATCCTCGGGGGCGGCGTGTGCGGTGCCATGGGCGTTTTCGTGGTGCTGTGGCGTATGAGCCTCGTTGGCATGAGCATATCGCACGCGGCTTTCGCCGGCGCTCTCCTGTCCCTCATGCTGGGCTGTCCGCCCCTTGCCGGCGGCGTCATTGCGAGCCTGCTCGCGGCTGCCATTGTCGGCCCCCTGGCTGAGCGGCCGGGCTTCAGCCCTGATACCGCCATGGGCGTCATTTTTTCCGTTGTCATGGGCCTCGCCGTGATGATTCTCGGGCTTATGCCCGGAGCGCGCACGGAAGGACTTTCCCTTGTCTGGGGGAGCCTCCTTACCGTTGACAGCCTCGACCTCAGGCTCATGGCGTGTACGGCGGCAGGCCTCCTTCTTTTTGTTTTCTTATTTTTCAAGGAAATACAGGCCATCATCGGCCAGCGCCGTTCCGCTGAGGCGGCCGGTATCCCCGTCCGTCAGATTTATTACGCCTGCCTCATGCTCATGGGACTCACCGTCGCCTTCTCCCTCAAGGCCATTGGCGGCTTCCTGATTTTTTCCCTTATCGTCACGCCCGCGGCGACGGCCCTGCAGATAACCTACAGCCTGAAATCCATGTTCTTTCTTTCGGCTCTCTTCGGGGCGGCGGCGTCATCAGCCGGACTGTGGCTCTCCTATGAATTCGCCCTTCCTCCTGGTGCGGCCATCGTCCTCGTGGCGACAACGGGCCTCATAGCGGCCATGGTGCTCTCGCCGAAGAAAAGGGAGCGCAGGGCATGACCCGGCCCCTTTCTTCAGAAAAAATGCCCGAAATACAGGTATCCACGGATGCCCCTGTCCGCAGGGTTCTGTCTGAAGCCGAAAAACTTCCCTGGCGCGGGAAGAGCGCCGGAAAATCAGGATTCTCCTGCGGCGGCCTTGTGTCCGTGCTCCTGCACGCCTGCCTGTTCGCGGGCATTTTTCTCGTAAGCGGCTGGCCGGCAGTCAGGGAGGACGTCGTCCTGCCCATCGCCCTGGTGAGCGCGGGAATGGCGTCTTCCGGGTCCGGAACAGCCCCGGGCGGACAGGGAGAATCCGGAGCCTCTTCCGGCGAGGGTGCAGCAGTCCCGCCGTCTGCGGCAGTTTCCGCAGACGGCGTCTCTCCTGAAGCGGAGGCAGAAAAAACCGGCTCCGCGGCGCGGGCGGAAGACGCTTCCGTGCCCGCGAAGCAGGCCGGAGACGCGGAAGCTCCCGCAGAAAAGAATGCCGGGGCCGGAACGAAGCCTGAGAAGGAAGAGCCGGCAGCTGCGGAACCGGCTGTGGAGAAAACGGCTCCTGCGCAGGCGGAGAAAAAACCGCGGGATGTCAGGGCTGATTCTGTATCCCGGACCGCAGTATCCCGGAATGAGAAGCGCCCCGTGGAAAAGGAGCGGGCAGAGAAGAAGGAGCGGACAGGGAGAAAAGGCGCCGGAGACCAGCGCCGCAGAACAGCGGAGAAGAAAAACGCCGCGCTTTCAGAACCCGGGATCCGGAACCCCGCGGCCGCGCAGGAAGAGCGGGTTCCCCCGCGTCCCGTTCCAGCCCCGGCCGGGGCGGCGGAATCAGCGGGCGCAGGCGGGAAGGTTCCGGCATCCCAGAGTGCAGGAAATGGCGGCACCGGGAACGGAGCTGGCCGCGGAAGCGCGTCCGGAGATGGGGTATCGAAAACTCCGGGCGGAGGGGAAGGCGTATTCACGCTGGGGCAGCTCGACACTCCCCCGGCCGTTATCCGGCAGGTGCGTCCGGAGTATCCGCCTGAGGCGCAGCGGCGCGGCATTGAAGGCCGTGTGACTGTACGGCTGATCGTGGACACGGAGGGGAAGCCCACACAGTGCGCGGTGCAGAGTGCGCAGCCGGCCGGCGTGTTCGAGAAATCCGCACTGAAGGCCGCGGGAGCCATGCGCTTCACGCCTGGCCGCAGTAAAGGGCGCGCTGTGCGGACGCTGGTGCTGCTGCCATTTGACTACAGACTGCGCTAGGCCGTCCCGTTCCCCTGAACGTACGGGCTTTCCCGGATACAGGATTGTTCCGGCACTGTGGACATACGGGGAAGAAGAACATATGTAGTTATCTTTCAAGAGACAGCCCGCCACGGTTTCCGTCAGAGAAGCGCAGGACGGACAGAAAGAAGAGAGGGATGAAATACTATGGGTAAGTACTCCACACGGGTAGAGGAAGAAACCGTCAAATCACTGAACAGCAGTGCAAAACATAAAAATCTGCGCAGGGTCGTGATCTGGTTCGGAGCCATGCTCATCGGCGCCTGGCTCGGCAGCTTCGGCAGCCAGTCCATCAATGAGCTCTTCGGCTTCATCGCCACCGTGTTCACGCGCCTCTTCCAGTTTGTAGCCGTGCCCGTCATCGCGCTCGCCGTGATCACCACGCTGTCGTCGCTGGGAGCGCGCCGCGAAACAGGAAGAATCTTTGCCCACACCATCATCTACACGCTGGCGACCACCATCGTCGCCGCGGCTGTGGCCCTGTGTCTTTTCCTCATCATCGCCCCGGCCAACGTGCCTTCTGTTGCCGGCGCGTCCGTGCCGCAGAAGCTGGCGCATCTTTCCTATTATGACCATTTCCTGTCGGTCATTCCCAACAACATTCTGCAGCCCTTTGTGTCAGGCAACGTGCTCTCCGTGCTCATCATCGCTGCGGCCGCCGGTCTCGGCCTCGCGTTCATGCCGAAGACGCCCAACCGTGATGTCCTTCTGAAATGCATCAACGGCATGCAGGATCTGCTCTTCACGCTCATCCGCGCGCTGCTTTTCATCCTGCCCGTGGGCATCATGGCCTTCACGGGACAGCTTGTGAGCCAGATCCAGGCCGGTGTCATTGTGGGCGCCCTCGGTCAGTACACCGCAGTCATCATCGGCGGCAACCTGCTGCAGTTCTTCGTGGTCATTCCGCTTTTCCTGCTCGCCCGCGGCGTGAATCCCCTGCGTGTTTTCCGCGGCATGTCTCCGGCCCTTGCCGTGGCCTTCTTCTCCAAGAGTTCTGCCGGCACGCTGCCTGTGACCCTGGCCTCAGCTGAGGAAAATCTCAGGCTTGATCACCGCGTGACCCGCTTTGTTCTTCCCATCTGCACCACCATTAACATGAACGGCTGCGCCGCCTTCATCCTGGTGACCTCCCTGTTCCTCATGCAGAACGCGGGCATCGTCATTACCACGGGTACCATGATTGTCTGGCTGTTCGTGGCCGTGCTCGCCGCAGTCGGCAATGCCGGCGTGCCCATGGGCTGCTACTTCCTGACGCTCTCGCTCATGAGCTCCATGAATGTGCCGGTTGACCTGATGGGCGCCATTCTGCCCATCTACGCCATCATCGACATGATTGAGACCTGCGTGAACGTCTGGTCCGACTCTTCCGTGGCCACCATGACCGACCACGATCTGCGCGGCAAGCTCCCGCCTGAACCTGTTCAGACCGAAGCGGCCTAAGGCTGCTCCATAACGGCATTCGGGTCCGGCCGGCGTCAGCGCTGGCCGGACTTTTTTGTCTGCCATTCCCTCTCCGGCGGATGGGGGCCGGAGAAAGGTTCTTTCTGCCGCATGCTCCGGAAGCTGAAGCGTTTTTACCGGGCGCAAAAAAAAGACCGCCTCCCACAAAGGGAAGCGGTCCGTGAAAAAACGTTCAGGTCCGGAAAGCTTACTTCAGCTTCAGTTCGGTCATCCTGTAGCGGTACACTTCGTGAATTTCGTGATCGTAGCCGGGGTAGAAGCCCTTGCCCATGCCGAGGATGATGCGCGCGCCGCGGTTGTAGAGGACGAGCATTTCATCGGTCTTGGGGTCAACGCACAGGCCTTCGATTTCACCCTGTTTCTTCACTTCGGTCAGGGACTTTTCGAGGGTTACCATGGCGCTGGTGCCGTCGGACACGTTGATGCGGTAGATGTGGTCGGGCTCGTCGAAATCGGCCTCGCCGTCATCGGCCGTCACGTAGAGAGCGCCCTTGTAGTAGAAGACGCCCTGCACCCACTGCGGAACGGGGAAGAGGTGCACCTTGCGCAGGTACTTGCCGGTATCCAGGCTGTACTCGTAGAGGTAGCGGCCGCTGTTCTCGCCGACCCAGGAGCACATCCACACTGTGCGCTTGTCGCGGTCAACGCAGATACCGGAAACCTCTTCCTGTCCGGAAGACGGCTCGAACTTGAAAGTGCGCTTGAATTTCAGGGTCTTGGCGTCATGAATGGCAATCTGGATGTCCTTGCCCACGCCGTCCATGAAGTTTTCGGCGCTGACGAAAATTTCCCCGTTGAAGACGTCGATGTCGCCGATATGGTTGGACGGAATGGCGTAGCCTTCAAAGGGATTCTCGTTGCTGGCGATGAGCTTTCCGGTCTTGTCGTACTTGTACAGGGCCTTGCTGTTGCTCACGTAGTAGAACTCGCCGTCTGAGGCAATGCCCTGACGTCCCTTGACTTCAATGGCGTCCTTCAGTTTGTACTCGTATTTTGGGAGCCACTGGGAATAGGTCTTCGCGAGATCTTTTGACTCTTTGGCAGAGCACGGGGAAACGCTCCAGCTTAAGAGGGAGACGGCCGCGAGAAGCATCAGTACCTTTTTCATGAAAACCTCCATGGTCGGCTGAAAAGTGAAGGTGAAGGCCCACTTCGGGCTTAGGATAGAATATCCTGAAGTGGTTCCAAGTCAATGGCGTCACTGTTCCGGGAAGAAAAGGTGTCATTTTTCTGAGCCATGGAGTGAGTAGAAAAAAGCGCCGGAGGAGGGCGTGAGACGTCTCTCCTCCGGCGCGCGTGAAAGCGGCGGACTGGCCCGGGAGCCTACTTTGTGTGTATGGAGAGAACGCGGGCGATGACGAGCTGATGCATGAAGCCTTCCTTCGTACCGGGGAGGTAGAAGGTGTTTCTGATTTCCTGGGGAACAAGGTCAATATCGAGCTGCTGCATGAAGAGCTTCCGGCAGACAAGGGTTTCCTCAGCTTCCCTGTAGGTGACGGCGCCCTCGATCTCCACGGGCGTGAATCCCGTTTCCTTCACTTTGTCCGTGTCGCGTCCGGACTGCGTGCCGAAGATGCCGAGGGCTTTGCGCTCGGAGCGGGGATACCAGCTCAGCGTGATTTCGTCGTGACGCCTGAGAAAGTCGGACGTGTAGCGGCTCGGCTTCACAACGAGAAAGGCCACGGGCGCGGACCACATGGTGCCCATGCCGCCCCAGCTGATGGTCATTGAGTTGAAATCGTTCATGGTGCCGGCCGTGAGCAGAGCCCAGTCCTTGTCAAATTTTGTGAAGGGATGAGTTGTGTAATCTTCAAAAGCCATGATGGCCTCCTTTGCTTTTTCCGGTATTGAAGTTAAACTGAAAATAACAATTAACACCCGGCGGTCAACGGGAAGCGGGATTATTTTCCGGTATCCCGGAGGTCTGTCTGTCAAATCTGGCCGTTCTTGACGCTCTGTGAGCCTGTGTATTCTAATGACCCAGACGGCGTTTTCCCCCTCGGTGGAAAACGCTTCCCGTGCCCGGGGCGCCGGCCGGACGCGGGTGCGGAATACCGGCGCGCTAACCGGCTTCCCCCCGGGCCCTGGCGGGTCATGACCCGCGGAGATGATTATGAAGAAAATACTGGAACTCGTCGGCGACTATGTGGAAGAGTACGAAGTCATGGTGCCCTTCCAGATGCTTGAAATGCTGGGCTACAGGGTTGATGCCGTGTGCCCGGGCAAGAAAGACGGAGACTTCGTGCGCACCGCCATCCATGATTTCGAGGGCGATCAGACCTATTCGGAAAAACGCGGCCACAACTTCGGCGTCAACGCCGATTTCGACAGGGTCAGTGTCAGCGACTACGAAGGGCTGTACATTCCCGGCGGCCGCGCTCCGGAGTACCTGCGCCTCAACGCGCGCGTGGTCGAAATCGTGAAGGAGTTCGCGGCGGCGGGCAAGCCCATTGCCGCTATCTGCCACGGACCGCAGCTTCTCATTACCGCCGGTCTCGTGAAGGGGCTCACCTGCACGGCCTATCCGGCCCTGAAGCCCGATGTTGAAATGGCCGGCGGCATCTGGCGGGACGCCAACGCCACGTTTAGTGACGCCGTGACGGACGGTCAGTTTGTGACGGCCGCTGCGTGGCCCGCCCACGCTGCCCTCATTGCCGAATTCGCCAGGCTTCTCGGCGCGAAGATAACCATCTAGAAGAATCTGCGCCTGGCGCTGAGTCCCTGTCCCGGAATGGGGCAGGCACCCGGCGCGGGCCAGGACGGCAGAGCCCGTGATGAGGGAGATGTGGTCAGCATCTTGCCCATAAGGCGCAGGGCGGTTATTTTTTCCGTGAGGGGTGCATGACTATGAAATACTCTACGAAACTGAGCGACGCCGTTCACATCATGATTTTCATCCATCTGAATCCGAATATGGATCTTTCGAGCCAGGCCATTGCCAAAAGCCTGAAGTCGAATCCCAGCTTTGTGCGGCAGATCCTGATGAAACTGCGTACCGCGGGTCTCGTGCAGAGCGTTCGCGGCCGTCCGAGCCCGAAGCTCGCAAGGGATCCCGGCGCCATCTCCCTGCTGGAAATTTACCGCGCCGTGGAGGGCGGCAAGCGTCTGCTGCACCTCGACACGCATATCAATCCCATCTGCAATATCGGCTTCAATATCCAGTACGCCCTGCGTCACGCCTATGAGAAGGTGCAGGACGCGGCTGAAAACGTCATGAATTCCATCACCCTGGCCGATATCCTGGCCGAGTACGCCGCCTCCGCCCAACGGCTGAAGGCCGGCAAGGAACGCCTGTCGAAGAGTCTTCTCATGGGCGCTTCCGCCAGCGCGCAGGAATCTGAGCCCGCGCAGGACGGCGGTGAACCTCTGTCCGGCACCGCTGAGCCCGGAGCGGCAGGGCATGACGCCGCCGTGAAGGACGTCACCGGCTAGGAACAGAAGAAAAGAGAAAAGGAGAAGGCCCGCTGTCAGAAGATGACGGCGGGCCTTCTCCTTTTTCCGGGACAGAAAGAGGCCGCCCGCTTTCGCGGACGGCCCTGGTGGAGGATCTGGTTCCTGGTAATCTGGGAATTTAGAGGCTTTCGCCTGTGCGGATTCGCTCGCCCCTTACCGTATCGCAGGCGAAGATGACGCCGTCGCCCTGTCTTCCCGTGCGGGCGCCTTCGGTAATGGCTTCGAAGACCATGTCGAGCTTGTCATCGTTCACACAGATTTCGATACGCAGCTTTTTCAGAAGGTTAACCTGGGTGGTAACGCCGCGGTACTGGGTGGCGTAACCGCCCTGCCTGCCGGCGCCCAGAATGTTGGTGATGGACATGGAGTACAGCTCTCTCTTGTAGAGCTCCTGCTTGACCCTCTGCAGCTGTTCGGGTCTGATATAGGCAATTACCATCTTCATGGTGCTATTCCTTTTGCTGGTAAAAATTTTTCTTCAGGATTCGTCCGCTCCCCTCCGTCAGGGACCCCCTCGCGGGAGTCCCGCCGGAGATGGGAAGGAGATAAGGGCTTATTCGTTCGTGAAAATCTGGAAGCCGGAGTAAGCGTCGGTGCCGTGCTCGGTGATATCCATGCCCTTGAGTTCTTCTTCAGGCGTGGGACGGATGCCCATGATGGCGTCGACAATCTTGAAGATAATCAGGCCGCAGATGAAAGCCCAGGCAACGTAGCAGGCGGCGCCGAGAAGCTGGATGGCGAGAGGATGGAAGCCGCCGCCATAGAGGAGGCCGGTGCAGGTGCCGTAGCCGGGAGCCGCGAAGAAACCGACCAGGGTGCTGCCGAGGAAGCCGCACACGCCGTGGACAGAAGCGGCGCCGCAGGGGTCGTCGATGTGGAGCTTCTGGTCAATGAAGAAGACGGAGCAGACAACCACGAAGCCGCAGATGGCGCCGATGCAGATAGCGCCCACAGGGGAAACTTCGGCGCAGCCGGCGGTGATGCCCACGAGGCCGGCGAGGACGCCGTTGAAGCACATGGACGGGTCAGGCTTGCCGGTCTTGCACCACACGGTGAGCATGGAGGTGCAGAAGGCGGCGCAGGCGGCGAGGTTGGTGTTGACGGCGATGATGCCGAGGGTCATGTCAGCAGCCGTAGTGGAGCCGCAGTTGAAACCGAACCAGGCAAACCAGAGGATGAAGACGCCGAGACCGGCCATGGGGAGGTTGTGGCCCAGAATGGCGCGGGCCTTGCCGTCCTTGGAGTACTTGCCGATACGGGGTCCGAGAACGATGGCGCCGGCGAGAGCGATGGCGCCGCCCACGGAATGCACAACGGAGGAACCGGCGAAGTCAATGAAGCCGAGGTTGCCGAGCCAGCCGCCGGCACCGAACAGGCCGTTCCAGGCCCAGTGGCCGCTGATGGGGTAGACGATGAGGGAGACCAGCATGCTGACGAGCAGGTAGCCCGAGAACTTCATGCGCTCGGCGATACCGCCCGAAACAATGGTGGCGGAGGTGGCGCAGAACACACTCTGGAAGAAGAAGAACGTGAGGGTCCACATGCCGTCGTCAGTGGTGGGATCGTTGCCGCTGAGGCAGAACAGGTTTGTGCCGATGATGCCGCTCAGTGAGTCACCGAACATGAGGCCGAAGCCCAGCACGAAGAAGCAGATGGCGCCGACACCGAAGTCGGCGAAGTTTTTCATTGTGATGTTGGCCGCGTTCTTGGCGCGGGTCAGACCGCATTCGACGAGGGCGAAGCCGGGCTGCATGAACATGACCAGCATGGCGCCGACCATGGTCCAGACCGTGTCAACGGCTCTCTTGGGTGTGTATTCAGGGGCCTTTTCAGCGGCCTCGGCGAGACAGGGAACGGTGAGCACTGCGGCCAGAGCCAGCAGGGCGATGACCCACTTTCTGTTGCGTCTGAAGTACGACGTGAAATCCATGATAAACTCCTTCTCCTTATAAAGCACTCCGGCTTCTCCATGCGCCGGGACAGTTTCATGCTCTGTCACTTTCCCATATGCATGCATCATGCCAGAGCAGGAACGGGAGTTAACCATCTGAATTCATGGATTTCCTGAAAATTTTCCCGTTCAGGGCTCTTCAATTGTGATACAAATTTGTGAATAGCCCGTGGTGTGATACAAATTTGTAGATACGAAGCCCGGGAACCGGGCAGGGATACGGGAAGAGGGGAAAATACAGGCCTTACGGAGCGGAACAGGGACTGACGGGACGGACATGCGGCTGAAATCAGATACAAAAACGTTCCGGAGAAAAGGCAGTACGAAAAAAACAGAGGAACATTTTTGTTTCGCCGCTCCGGCTGTGCCCAGGCGGGGCGCGTTCTGTGGTGAAAGCCGTGAAACCGCCCTGACGGGCAGGGTCCCATAAAGCCGGCCGGAAACGGAGGAGACTGCGGAAATGGGCCGGAGTCCGATATGTCCGGAAGTTTCAGCAGGCAGATGGACAGACAGTACACATACAAAAAGAGGGAGCCCTGTTCAGAGCTCCCTCCTGCCGGTTCCCTTATTCCTTCCTGCCGCCTTTGGAAGGGGAGGGAAGGAAGTCGTGGTAGTTGATGCCGTACTTTTTGATTTTGTAATAGATGATGCGGTATGTCAGCCCGATGTCTCTGGCCGACTGATGGATATTGCCCTGGGCGTTGCGCAGGGCATCGACGATGAGATCCTTTTCGAGGCGCTCCACGGTTTCCGTGAATCCGGCGCCGTGTTCGCGCAGTGTGTTGGCCTGGCCGCTCTTCTGCATGTCCGTGGGCAGGTGATAGGCACGTATGGCCTCCTCATCGCAGACGAGGACGGCGCGCTCCATGGTGTTCCTGAGCTCACGGATATTGCCCGGCCACTTGTAGCCCGTGAGGAGATCCATGGCCGGCGTCGAGATGCGCGATACCGGCCGCTTGTATTCCTCGGCGTATTTTTTCAGGTAATAGTTGGCCAGGGGGATGATGTCATCGGTGCGGTCGCGCAGCGGAGGGATGAAAATGGGGAAGATATTGATGCGGTAATAGAGGTCCTTGCGGAAGGTGCCGGCCTCCACGCATTTTTCAAGATGCCTGTTGGTAGCGCAGATGATGCGTACATCCACGGCGATGCTCTTTTCCGTGCCGAGCGGCTGCACAACGCCGTCCTGCAGGACGCGCAGGAGTTTTGCCTGGGCGGACAGGGAGAGGTCGCCTATTTCGTCAAGAAAGAGCGTGCCCTTGTCGGCCTGCTGGAAGACGCCTTTGTGGTTCTGGAATGCGCCTGTGAAAGCGCCCTTCTGCCAGCCGAAGAGCTCGCCCTCGATAAGCTCGGAGGGCAGGGCCGCGCAGTTAATTTTGATGAGCGGCTTGTCTTTTCTCGGGCTTGCCTCGTGCAGGGCCTGGGCCATCAGTTCCTTGCCCACGCCCGACTCGCCGCGGAGCAGGACGATGGCGTGGCTCGATCCCACCTGATGCACCTGATGCAGCACGTGGAGCATGCTTTTTGAATGGGCGATGATGGAGCCAGAAGTGATGCGCGTCTCAGCCTGTTCCGTGGTGTGGCGGAAATGCTGGCGCGCCAGATCCTCCTGCAGCCAGGCGACCTGCGTGCCCACAAGGGCGGCTACGGTTTCAAGAAAGAGACAGCGGTTGGAGAGCTCAGACTCCGACGCCCGCGGGGTGTCCGCGGAGAGGACGCCGATGGCGCCATCCTCCTCGCTGGCCCCGGAATGCACGGGAACACAGATGAAGGCGAGACGCTGCATCTCCTCAGGGGATCGGCCGAAGAGCTTGTTCTCGAAGTCCGGGTGCTGGCTCATGCACGGGACAATGATAGCTTTGTTGGACTGGAAAACCTGGCCGGTGATGCCCGTGCCTGGTTCGTAGGACGCTTCCGGCGCCTCGGCATCGCCATAGGCCATGGAAAGGCGGAGGTTACCGCTTTCGGGATCCTGCACGATGATATGCGGGCGCTGGAAATGCATGGTTTCTGCGAGAGCAGAGAGGAGTTCCCTCAGCACCTGACGGAAGGATTTGTTGGGCGTCAGGGACACAACAATCCGGTGCAGCGTCTGAAGGCACGCCTCAATATCAAGAGGGTGCGATTCTTCCGACATAAAAAGACTCACAAACGGGGGAAACGGCCGCCGCTGGGGGGAATGCGTGCCGGGTTGAAGCGGGTTCTGGACACCGCTGTTGAAGGACTGGGCTATCGGTGCTCTGGTGGGGGGAAAGGCGGAGCGCTTCTGTCAGGGGGGTGGCGCGCCCCGCGCAACGGATGTTTCTAGACTTTTTTTGTGATATCAGCAAGTTCCTTCAGACGGGCCTCTACGGCCTCCCAGCGCTCGAGAAGGGCGTTCTGTTCCTGTTCAAGTTCGGGCATGCGTTTCGTCGTAGCGTTGAAGAGCTCGGGATCCCGCTGAAAAAGATCCGGATCGGCGAGCCTCTGCTCGAGTTCCGCCTGCTCCTTTTCCAGGGCCTCGCTTCTGGCGGGCATGCCGTCGAGCTCCTCCTGCAGCATCTTCTGCTCGCGCTGTTCCTTGAACGTCAGTTTCCTGCCTTTTGCGGCGTCCGGCTTCGGCTGGGGCCTGGGTGCCTTCTGTGTCTTCTCTTTCGGCTCGGGGCGCTGGCGCAGCCAGTCCGTGTAGCCGCCCACGTATTCGTGGATAAGCCTGTCGCCCTCGAGAGCGAAGGTGGAGGTGGCGAGGTCGTCCAGAAAGGCGCGGTCATGGCTCACCATGATGACTGTGCCCGTGTATTCCGCGAGGAGCTCCTCGAGCAGTTCCAGCGTCTCCATGTCGAGATCGTTGGTGGGTTCGTCCATGACGAGCAGGTTGGAAGGCTTCGTGAACAGGCGGGCCAGGAGCAGCCTGTTCTTTTCTCCGCCGGAAAGCGTGTGCACGGGAACGCGAAGCCGTCCGGGAGCGAAGAGAAAGTCGGTGAGGTAGCCCGCCACGTGGCGTTTCTTCCCGTTGATGGTTACCACGTCGCTGCCGTTGGCCACGCTGTCCATGATGGTGGCATTGGGATCGAGTGTCTCGCGGAGCTGGTCGAAATAGCTGATTTCGAGATTGGTTCCTCTCTTCAGGGTGCCTGAGGTGGGCTGGAGCTCTCCGAGAAGCACGCGCAGAAGCGTGGTCTTGCCCGTGCCGTTGTCGCCGATGATGCCGATGCGGTCGCCGCGCTGGATGATGGCGGAAAAATCGTGGAAGACCTCATAGCCGTCCGGGTAGGTGAAGCCGAGATCCACGGCTTCCATGACCAGCTTGCCCGATTTTTCTGCTTCCTGGGCCTCCATGTGCACGCTGCCGATGCGCTTTCTCCGCTGGGCGCGCTCCTCACGCATGGCAATGAGATCGCGCACGCGTCCCATGTTCCGGGTGCGGCGGGCCTTGATGCCCTTGCGGATCCAGATTTCCTCCTGGGCCAGCTTCTTGTCGAAGGCTGCGTTTTCCTTTTCCTCGTTCTCAAGGCGCAGATCGCGGCGGGGCAGATAGTCGTCAAAGCCGCAGTCGTAGCTGTAAAGATGGCAGCGGTCTATTTCCACGACGCGCGTGGCCAGATCGCGGGCGAAGGCGCGGTCATGGCTGATGAAGACCAGCGTGCGTGCGCGCTTGATGAGAAAGTCCTCAAGCCAGGTGATGGTTTTGATATCGAGGTGGTTGGTGGGTTCGTCGAGGAGGAGATCGTCCGACGCGAGAAGGGCCCTGGCCAGGGCCACCCTGCGCTTGCTCCCGCCTGAGAGCGTGCTGAAATCGGCTTTGGGGTCAAGGCTGAGGCTGTTTACCACGGCGAGCACGTCGCCGTACCTTTCCCAGCCCTCGCCGCTTTCGAGATACTCTTCCGCCTTCTTCCTCTCTTCTGCAGGGAGCTTCTCTCCCCTGCCCGAGGAGGCCAGATGGGCTGCCGCCAGTTTCCTGCCTTCCTCGCCCATCCCGGATGCGGCGACGCAGAAGACCGGCCCGCTCCACTGTGTGGGAACGTCCTGGGGCATGTAGTCGAAGCGGCACCCCTGTTCGTAGGTTACCTGGCCGTCATCGGGACTGATGGCGCCGGCCATCAGGGAAAGAAGGCTCGACTTGCCTACGCCGTTGCGGCCGACGAGACAGACGCGCTCGCCCTGGCTGACGCCGAAATCCGCGTGTTCGAGCAGCTCCTTGCCGCCGAGACTGAGGCTGACATTCTGAAGAGTCAGAAGAGGCATGTATACTCCTTGGAGGGAAAAATCCTTGCGCCGCCAAGGATACCCCATGCCCCGCCCGGCCCGCAAGGCGGCGCGGAAGCTTGTCCCTGTTCCCCCCATGGGATATAAAAAGACAGAATCACAGGAAAGACAGACGGATCCGCCGGATCCGGGTAAGGAGAAATCATGCCAGGACTCATGGAACGCGCAAAGGCGGCCGGCTGAGCTGCCAAACTCGCTCCGGGGGCTCTGGAGCATCTCCTCGCGCTGGCGCAGCGTTCGCTGCCGCCGGATCTTGAGCGTCGCCTCCTGGCGGGCCATGCCTGCAACGAGGATGCTGCCGTCCTTACCGTGCCTCAGGGAAAAGCCCTGGTGCAGTCTGTGGATATCCTTGCGCCCATCGTCAACGAACCTTTTCCTTTCGGGCGCATCGCTGCCTGCAACGTGCTTTCGGATATCTTCGCCATGGGAGGGACGCCATGGAGCGCCATGAGCGTTGCCTGCTTCCCCGAGGATCTGGCCGAGGAAAAGCCCCAGGTACTGGCGGATGTGCTGCGCGGGGCTTTTGACGCCATGATCGAGTGCGGCTGCGTGAGCGCGGGCGGGCACACGGTCAGCGACGACGACATGAAATTCGGTCTCTCTGTTACAGGCGTCATCGATCCGGAATGCGTCGCCACCAACGACGGTTTCCGGCCGGGCATGCGCCTCATCCTCACGAAGCCCCTCGGCATCGGCATCCTGGCCACTGCCGTCAAGGCCGGATGGGAAGGAGCAGAGGAAGCCGAGGCAGACATCATCCGCTGGGCCGGCCGGCTGAACAGCGTGGCCGGATCCGCCATACAGCGCTTTCACCTGACCGGAGCTACGGACGTTACCGGCTTCGGTCTCGGCGGTCACGCCCTCGAGGTGGCCCGCGCCTCGGATGTGTCCATACGGATCTTCGCGGACAGCCTGCCCGTCCTTCCCCGCGTTTCCGACTACGCGGGCGACGGACTCGTTCCGGCGGGCTCCATCCGCAACCGCAAATTCGCTGCCTGCAGCACGATCTGGGATCGGCAGCATGAGGATGACGATCTTCTGAATATCATCTTTGACGCCCAGACCTCAGGCGGCCTCCTTCTGGCCGTGCCTCCGGAAAAGCTCGGCGATGTGCGGGCCTTCCTCAGGGAGGGCGGTGACTTGGACTGCGAGATCGGCGAAGTCATCGGACACGGGGAGAGCAGACTGTATATTGTCTGAGGAGTCTGTCCGGAAGGAAAAGAACACGGGCGTTATCTCTTATCCGGGGGCGGCACAGGTTAAACTATGTCAGAAATATCCATCATCGTTCCGGTATACAACGCAGCTGCGTATCTGCGTAAGAGTCTCGATAGTATCGTGAATCAGTCGTACAGGGACATTGAGTTCATCTTTGTTGACGATGGTTCCTGCGATGATTCCCTTGCGATACTGAAGGAATATGAAGCCGCGGATAAAAGGGTGACCGTGCTCCATCAGGAGAACAGGGGCGCCGGGGCGGCGCGGAATTACGGCATGAGCGTGGCAGGAGGGAAGTATCTGTTATTCCTGGACTGCGATGATATTTTTGAGACTTCAATGATTGAGAAAATGCATTCCCGGGCTGAAGTGGACAATTTGGATGTCCTTGTGTGCCGGTCAGATCTGTTCGATTGCGCGACAGGGGAAAGATCGGATGCGTCCTGGTCCGTGCGCCGGGAATATCTGCCACCTCAGGAAGTTTTTGCGAGTACAGATATCAGAAAAAATTTTTTTGAGGTGTTTGTCTGGTGGCCCTGGGACAAGCTGTACCGCAAAAAGTCTCTGGATGAAGAGAATCTGCGTTTCCAGGAGCTCAGATCAACCGAAGACCTGTTTTTTGTCTGTGCGGCCGTGCTGATGGCGAAACGTATCTCCGTCTTTGATGAAGTGCTTGTGCATCACAGAACAGGGGACACAAACTCTGTATCAAACTCACGGGAAAAGTCGTGGGACAATTTCCTGTGTGCGCTGGAGGCTCTAGAGACGTTTTTACGGAACAAAGGGCTGTATGACAGATTCCGCCGTGACTTTATAAATTATGTTCTTAATTTTTCGCTCTGGCATCTGGATACGCTGACCGGGGACAGTTACTGCTGCCTCTATGATGCGTTGCGGAACACATGGTTTAAAAAGTTCGGGGTCGCGTCGCAGAATAAGGAATTCTGGTATAACAGTAACAGTTATAACAGAATGCATGAAATAATGGAAAAAGATCTGACGCATGACCTGCTTGATAAAATAAATGAATTAAAGCGTAACTACGCCATACTGACCGCTGAAAAAGAAAAATTAACCGAAAAGAATGAAAAATACGCTGAAGAGATCACTCAACTGAATGAAAAATACAGTGGAGAAATCACCAGGCTGAATGAGAAACATGCTGAAGAAAACAGATCCCTCGCGGCTGAGCGCGATAATCTGATATCTGTCAACAGCGCGCTGGTGAATTCCAGAGCCTTCAGAATCGGCCGGGGAATTACGTATCTGCCAAGAAAACTGCGGGATACGTTTCTGAAATAGCGCCGGTAAACAGCCTGGCAACGATCCGGCCGGTCAGTCTTCTGCTCCGCAGGGGAAAGGGGCGTGCTGAGAGATGAAATCAGCCTGAAATCCGCGAAATTATATCAATATATCTAATATTATTTATAAAGCATATGCGGAATTAGTTATACAATAATGCTATCTGCGGGCTAAAACGCGTCATTTGCGGCGGCCGGGATCCCATACGGCAGATGGTCTTCCGAATTCTTCATGTGATACTTCAGCTTATTGAGCGCAGATTCCCCGGAATACTGCCTTTTTCAGGCATTCACAAAGCGGAAGAAACGGCATAAAAGCAGGAACTCAGGCAGATCACGACGCCATTCCGCCACGGGCGGCTGGCTCTGCCTAATTTTTAAAGAGGTTTTTTTCCATGCCGACCAATGATTATCTTAAACGCATCCTGCTCAGCCGCGTCTATGACGTGGCTGTGGAGACGGCCCTTGAACCGGCCGTCACGCTCTCCAGGCGTCTGGGCAACAAGGTACTGCTCAAGCGCGAAGACACCCAGCCCGTTTTCTCCTTCAAGATTCGCGGCGCCTACAACAAGATGGTGCAGCTTTCCCGAGAGGAACTGAGCCGCGGCGTTATTGCTGCCTCTGCCGGCAACCACGCCCAGGGCGTGGCTCTTTCCGCTGCGAAGCTCGGCTGTGAGGCGACCATTGTGATGCCCGAGACGAGCCCGGCCATCAAGGTCTCCGCTGTGCGCCGTCTCGGCGGTCAGGTTGTCCTTTCCGGCGAATCCTTCAGCGACTGCATGAAGAAGACGAGAGAGCTGATTGAGGAAACTGGCGCTGTGTTTATTCCGCCCTTCGATGACGAGGACGTCATTGCCGGGCAGGGAACGATCGGCATGGAAATTCTGCGCCAGAATCCCGGTCCCCTTGACGCTGTCTTCGTGCCCATTGGCGGCGGCGGACTTGCCGCCGGTGTCGCCGTGTACATCAAGCAGCTGCGCCCCGAAGTGAAGGTCATCGGTGTCGAGCCTGTTGACTCGGATGACATGCGCCGCTCCATCGCCGCCGGACGCCCGGTGGAAATGAAGGAAGTGGGGCTCTTTGCCGACGGTGTCGCCGTCAAGCGCGTTGGAGACAAGTGCTTCGAGCTCTGCCGCGAATGCCTCGATGACATCATTCTCGTGGATACGGACGCCATCTGCGGCGCCATCAAGGATATCTTCGAGGATACCCGCGTGGTGGCCGAACCGGCCGGCGCGCTTTCTCTTGCCGGTCTCAAGGCCTATGCCGAGGCCAATGACCTGCATGACAAGACGCTCTGCGCCATTGTCAGCGGCGCCAATATGAATTTCGACCGTCTGGGCTACGTGGCTGACCGCGCTGAAATCGGTTCTGACCGCGAAGCGCTGCTGTGCGTGGATGTACCTGAAAAAGTCGGCGCCTTCTGTGATTTTGTGAAGAGCATCGGCAAGAGGAGCATCACGGAAATCTGCTCCCGCTTCGCTGATCCCGAACAGGCCCATATTCTGGTTGGCCTGCGCATCCGCGGCAAGGACGACGTGAGCAAGATCATCGAGGGACTTGAAAAGGACGGCTTCGGCGTCTCCGACATGAGTGACAACGAGCTGGCCAAACTGCATATCCGCCATCTCGTGGGCGGCAACGCTCCCCAGATCGTCAATGAGCGCGTCTTCCGTTTTGAGTTCCCAGAGCGTCCCGGCGCCCTGCTGAACTTTGTGGATGCCATGCATGTCCAGTTCAGCATCACGCTGTTCCAGTACCGCTACCATGGCGCCGACTTCGGACGCGTGCTCGTGGGTTTTGACGTGCCGCAGTCCCAGAACGACGCTTTCCAGGAATACCTGGATCGCGTTGAGGCTATGGGGTATCCGTACGTTGAGGAAACCGATAACGATGCCTACCGTCTCTTCCTCGGTTATCACGGGAAGAACAAGTAAGCGTTTTTCTTTCGTCTGACAGCAAAAGGGTCTCTTCCGGGTGAACCGGAGGAGGCCCTTTTCATTTCCGGCGTTCTCCCTGATGGGCCCGGAAAAAAAAAGCCCCCGGTTAACCGGGGGCTTTTTACGGTCAGAACGAAGAACTAGGCGTTCCTCTCGACCTCATCGTCAGGCATGGTGTGCCCGCGCCAGAGGAAGAGAAGCAGGAAGATGACGGCCAGGCCGACGCCGATCCAGGTGGAAACGTCAATCGGCAGGTTCAGGCCGATCTTGGCCTGGCAGATAAAAGCCGTGCAGACAACGGTCATGAACATGGCCGGGGCCACGGTAATCCAGTAGAAGCGCTTGCGGCGGGCGAGGTAGACCGAGCAGGCCCACAGGCAGACGCAGGCGATGGTCTGGTTGATCCAGCCGAAGTAACGCCAGATCACGCCGAAATCAACGAAGGTGAGGGCGATACCGATGACGAAGACCGGGAGGGCCAGCAGAATTCTGTTCTTGATGGGGCCCTGGTCGAGATGGAAGGCGTCAGCGAGCATCATGCGGCAGCTGCGGAAAGCGGTGTCGCCAGTGGAGACGGGCAGGGCCACGACGCCAAGGATAGCAAGAATGCCGCCGAAGGTTCCGAGCAGGGACACGGAGATGTTCTTCACGATGACTGCGGCCGGCACAGCGTTGGGTCCGGGGCCGAAAAGGGCCTGGGCGGAGTCGTAGAAGGACAGGCCGAGGGTGACCCACACAAGGCCCACAATGCCTTCGCAGATCATGGAGCCGTAGAAGACCTTGCGGCCCTGGGCCTCATTGGTCATGCAGCGCGCCATCATGGGAGACTGCGTGGCGTGGAAGCCGGAAATAGCGCCGCAGGCGATAACGATGAAGAGGCCGGGCCAGATACCCAGTCCCTGGGGATGCGTGCTGTGGAAGAAGCTGTCCATGGTCACATGGGGCAGGATCGGGTAGCCCTCGGCGAAGAGAGCCACGGTCAGGCTGACGGCCATGAAGATGAGCAGGGCCGCGAAGAAAGGATAGATGCGGCCAATGAGAACGTTAATGGGAAGAATTGTGGCACAGATATAGTAAATGAAGATAATGGCAGACCAGGCCATGAGCGGCAGCGGCGAGATAGAGGCCAGCAGCGCGGCGGGACCGGAGGTAAAGACGGCGCCGACCATGATCAGCAGAATCAGGGTAAAAACGACCATGAACTTGCGGACGCCTTCGCCGAGGTTGCGGCTGATGATTTCAGGATAGGATGCGCCGCCGTAACGCAGGGACATCATACCGGAGAAGAAGTCGTGCACGGCGCCCGCGAAAATGCAGCCAAAAACTACCCAGAGCAGGGCGGCAGGGCCGTACAGCGCGCCGACGATGGGACCGAACACCGGACCCAGGCCCGCGATGTTCAGAAACTGGATGAGGGTGAGTTTCCAGGTTGGCATGGGCACATAGTCCATGCCGTCAGCCTTGGACATGACTGGCGTGGGACGGCTGCGGTCAACACCGAAGACTTTTTCGGCGATGACACCGTAGACTGCATAACCCGCTATGAGCAGGCCAAGGCAGCAGAAAAAGTAAGCGATACCGGACATAACAAAAAGCCCTCTTTATGAAATTTAGCGGGTTTTCCGCTCCCTCTTTTCGAAGCGAAAAACCGTTCCCCTCCCCGAAATGCGAAGAATTCGCATCAGCGGGAAAGAATTCCATAGCATTGCACGTTACAATGGGCAATACGCGTTATAGCGTGAAATCGGCCTGTTCGGGTATCAGAAACGCAGGGCAGCCTTGAAAAGAATGAGAAGAACAGGCAGGAGAGCCAGGAAGAAAGCGTCCCGGCGGGGACGGGCGAAAAGGAAGACCCAGCAGGCCAGGGACAGTCCGGTCGTGAAGAAGGGGCCGAAGCGCATAAGTGATGATTTGATGCCGACGCCAAGCCCGGAAGAGTAGCTGAAGGCCACGAAACCCGCGTCAAGGAACTGAAAGGCGCCGCCGGCTATGGCGGCCGCGCAGATCATGCGCAGGGTTCTGGCGTCCTCGTCCTCCAGAAGGGCGGGCTTCTTTTCATCACCGGAAGCATTCCGGAACGTTCCGTTTGTGATGGAGAAGAAAAAGGCCAGTATGGCCAGAGCGCCGGCCGGCATAAGCGAGCCGCAGGTCATGCGCCAGGCGTGGGCGAACAGAACTTCGGCCACGCGCTGCTGCGTCATCTGCTCGGGCAGGCCGAGAAAAGGCCAGTTGCGCGTGATGATGGAGGCGAAGAAGCAGACGAACGCGATAAAAGCGCCAGCGGAAAGAAGTCCGGCCTTTTTTGAGAGCCGTCTGGCTGTATCCTCATCCGTGCCCATGCCGGAGGTGAGAAAGAGGGTACGTGCGCCATTTCCCGTGAGGTAGAGAAGAACGATGCCCGCAATCCAGGCAGCGAGCGTGGTCGTTGTGCCGAGCCACGGAGAGGAGAAAGGCTCAAAGGGAAGGGGCTCGAGCTTGTCGAGGGCCGCGGGAAGGAATTCCAGATCCACGAGACCGCGCAGCAGGAGGTCGCCTGCGCCGATGACAGCGCAGATGAGGCCGAGCTTGAGAAAAATGCGGCCTGAGTCAGCCAGAAAGGGCGCTCTGCGCGAACGGAACAGGAAGAGACAGAGAAAAAGCAGAAAGGGAAAGGCTTCGGCCGCGTTCAGGGCGATGGCCAGAAGGGAGTCGAGGGACTGCCACAGGGAAAACCACAGGGGAAGCTGCATGTGCCGTGTACCCGGTTGCTAAAGGTTTTGAAACTGGCTGATTTTAGAGACAAGCGGCCCGTGGTGCAAGTGAGTCCCTGTGTGCGGCTGACGGAAGAAGGCCGCAAAAAAGGGCGCCGCCCTGTCAGGGTGACGCCCTTTGAATTCAGCTGAAGAGAGGAGTTATTCCTCGTCGCCTTCCCACTTGATGTAGCCGGGCTTCACGTCAACCATGCAGTTGACAATAAGCTCGACCAGGCCGCCGTAGGCGAAGCTGTTCTTGGAGTACAGGTCGTTGGCTTCCAGGATGTCGCGGATCTGGCCCTTGCAGTTGGAGCAGGGAGCGCAGATGTACTTCTTGGTCTCGGGTCCGAGGCAGTCCTTGAAGGCTTCGGAGATCTGCCAGAACTTTTTGCGGCCGGAGATGTCCTGACGCCAGACGTTGATGTTGTTACGGGTCATAATGGCGAAGCCGGAGCCGCCGCCGCAGCAGTAGTTGTGAACGCCGTTGCAGGGCATTTCACGGAACTGGGGAGCGATAGCGCGCAGGATTTCGCGCTGGGGCTCCACGATGCCCATGAGGCGCACGACGTTGCACGGGTCGTGCAGCGTGACCGGGAAGTTGTTGCGGGAAGGATCAAGCTTGATCCTGCCGGACTTGATGATCTCGTTCAGGGTCACGTAGCAGCTTTCGCGCGGCACCTGCATGTCATAGGGCACGGCGCGGTCAGCGATGACGGTCAGGGCCTTGTGGGCGTGGCCGCATTCGCCGATGACGATCTTCTTGACGCCGAGTTCCTTGGCCGCGGCCATATGCTGGATGGCGATACGGGCGGTCTGGGTATCATCGTAGAAGACGCCGTAGTTGACGCCGTCGTAGCCGCACATCTTGCTGGACAGGGTCCAGGAGAGGCCGGCGGCGTTGAAGATGGTGGTGAAGGCGGCGACGTTTTCAGGCCAGGCCATGATTTCGCCGGCGTTGTGGATGAGCAGGATGTCGGCGCCCTTCTTGTCAAAGGGGGTCTCGAGGCCCACGCCGGTGATCTCGCTGTAATCCTCGTCGATGAATTCGACGTTGTCCTTGACGACGTCAGGAGTCATGCCGGTGGAGGAGCCGCGCTGCATCTGCAGCTCGGTGCCCTTGGCGTGGAGTTCCTTGGGAGCGAAGCCCATTTCCTGGCTGAAGATCTTGCGGATTTCACGGGCGATCATGCCGTTGTCGACGCCGATGGGGCAGACCTGGGCGCAGCGGCGGCACAGGTTGCAGCGGTAGGACAGCTCGCCCAGGCGGACGACGGTCTTCCAGTTCAGCGGGAAGTCACCGTAACGCCATTTGGCGAGAGGTTCCTTCTTGATGTACTGGTGGTAGATGCGGCGCAGGATTTCCGAGCGGAAATTGGGGCGGTACATCTCGTTCTCGCCGCTCATCTCATAGAGATGGCAGGCGGCGGAGCAGGAGTTGCACTGGGCGCAGCAGTCCATGTCGGCTTCGAGCATGTTGCAGAAAAGCCAGTTGTCTTCCTTGTCGAAGAGCTTGCGCAGGCCGGAAAGGAACTTATTGACGAGTTCCTCTTCCTCGGCCGGAGTCTTGGGACGGGGAATGTTCAGGACGGAAACGCCGTCGAGCGTGTCGAGGCAGGTGTCGGCCAGATCCTTCTCGGAATATTTCTTGAAGGGAAGTTTGGCGACATCGAGGGGCAGATCCGGAATATCGTTGAGATCGTATTCGATCATCTGTCCTTCGACAGTGGAGATATCAGTAAGTTTCTTAGGTTCTTTCATCACGGGGCCCTCTACTTCTTGTCAGCGTTATCTTGGCAGGGGTAGCCGGTAGTGGCAACGTCGACCCAGGTCTTGTTGGGATCCTGCTCGGGGTTGATGTGCGGGGCGGCCCAGTTGCAGTGGAACTTCAGGGCGTTGAGAATCTTGCCCTGAATCTTCGTGCTGCGCGGGGTAGCCACGTCTTCCCAGCGGATGTCATGGTAGAAGAAGTACTTCAGGAGAATGTGGCTCATGAAGGACACGGGGATGAGGATGAGCAGGGCGTCGCCGACCAGCATGTGGAGGCAGAAGCCGCCGCTCTGGAGGGGAGTGAAGATCTTGAAGGTCACCAGGTTGTACATGTAGTCGCTGGCGATGGGGGCAAAGGACGGATTGGTGCACCACACGGCGAGACCGGTCACGCCGAAGAGGACGAACAGGCCAATGCTGAGGAGGTGTTCCGTGGTCGTGTACATCCTGAGGCCCTTGTCGGTCATGCGGCGGAAGATGAGGCCGATGCCGCCGCCGATGAGGCCGATGCAGCCGAGCAGGCTCATGACATTAATGAGCCAGTAAATGAAGCTGATGAGGCCGTTGTCGGCGCTCATGCCGAAGAGGCGCAGGAAAGCGGTGATAAAGAGAATGATGGCGCCGCCCATGAGCATGTACAGGCCGAAGTGGAAGGGGTAGGTCCTGTACCACAGCGTACGGTTATTGTGGAACGTGGATTCGAGGAAGAGCACTTCCATGAGCAGGGCCTTGAGGTCGCCCATGTGATCCACATGATGTTCCTTCGTCCACCAGTTGCTTTCTTCCATGTAGCTGCCGCCATGCTTGGCGCGGGCGCCTTCATGCGGAATGGGATAGATTTCCCAGCGGCAGTGAAGCGGAGTGGTCTTTACATACTTTTTGATTTTGAGAAACGACGTGACTGCAAATCCGATCACGCCGAGATACCCCAAGAGGTAAAACAGTGTAGTCATGCATGTTCTCCCGTATTCAGGTGTGCCTGCACCCGGATTTCCGCGTGAGATACACTGCCCCCACGCGTAAGGCAGGTGGACTAGGGCCTGCCTTCTTTAAAACAAACGATAGCCGACAGTTTCTGATCCTTACAGCCCGAAAAGGATCAATCAGGAAAAGTTCCCAACCTGTACCGCTCATTTCTATATACGTTTACCTGAAAATTGCAACTTTCCGCGGCCGGCGGGACTTTTGTCACATGCCGGCAACGCGCGGGGTGTACGCGGAAAGTGGGGGATCAGGTTTCTCTGTCCCCGTGTTTCCTCCCGTTTTTTTTCGGAATCGTCCGGAAAACGAAAATCCCCCGGAAAGAAACTTTCCGGGGGATTTTTAAATCATTGTGAAAACGCTCCGGTCAGCCGGAGCGGGGACAGTGGCAGAGTCCTACTTCTGGTAGGGCCATTCATCCGTGAAGGGCTGTTCCCTGTTCTGCTGCATGGGAACGTCAGCGAGAATGGGATCCTTTTCGAGTTCCTCAAGGAACTTGTCGGGACGCTCCTTCTGCTCGGGCACCAGGATGTCGGAGTCAATATACTTGCGCAGTCCCGTGCCGGCGGGGATGAGACGTCCGACGATAACGTTTTCCTTCAGGCCGCTCAGGTAGTCGTACTTGCCGCGAAGGGCGGCTTCCGTAAGCACCTTGGTGGTTTCCTGGAAGGAAGCCGCGGAGATGAAGGAAGAAGTCGTCAGGGAGGCCTGCGTGATACCAAGCACGAGAGGCTCGGCCGTGGCCGGTTTGCGGCCTTCGGCGATAGCTTTCTCGTTCACGGCAGCGAACTCGGTCTTGTCGATCTGCTCGTCCTCGAGGAGAGTCGTCTGACCGGGATCGATGACGGTCACCTTGCGGAGCATCTGACGCACAATGGTCTCAAAGTGCTTGTCGTCGATGGCCACGCCCTGGTTCCGGTAGACTTCCTGGATTTCATTGACGAGGTAGCTCGCGAGGTACTTCTCGCCCTTGGTGCGCAGGATGTCATGCAGTTCGGGGCTGCCCTCGGTGAGCGGATCGCCGGCGTCGACGTAGTCTCCGTCGCTCGCCGTGATGTGCTTGCCGCGGGGCACCAGGTATTCCTTGGGTTCGCCGATTTCAGGGGTGACAATGAGACGGCGCTTGCCCTTGGATTCGCCGCCGTAGGAAACCGTGCCGGCGATTTCAGAAACAACGGCCATGTCTTTCGGCTTGCGTACTTCGAAGAGTTCGGCAACGCGCGGAAGACCACCGGTGATATCCTTCGTCTTGGAGGTTTCGCGGGGACGGCGGGCGATGATGTCGCCGGAGTTGACCATGTCGCCGTCCTTGACCATGACGATGGCGCCGACGGGAAGGTTGAAGATGGCGTCAGAGGTGCCGTTGCGGCGCTTCAGGATCTCGCCGGTTGCGGGATCCACGATGGAGATGGCGGGCCGGTAGTTTGTGGACCTGAACTCCATGATGGTCAGCGTGGTCTGGCTGGTTACGTTATCGACCTTTTCCTGGACCGTCTTGCCGTCGATGATGTCAGTGAAGCGGATCTGACCGCCTTCCTCGCAGATGAAGGGCTCGTTGTAGGGGTCCCACGTGGCGAGGACATCGCCCTTGCTCACTTCCTGTCCGTCCTTCACCATGAGGTGGGCACCGGAAGGAATGTTCTCGCGCTGGATTTCACGGTCCTGCGCGTCGACGATGCTCACCTGGCTGCTGCGGCCGAGCACCAGTTCCTCGCCTTCCGTGTTGCGCACGGAATGGATGCGGTAGAGGATGATGCGGCCGGGGTTCACGGCCTCGAGCTTGTTCTTCTCGGCCTTGCTCGAAGCGGTGCCGCCGATGTGGAAGGTACGCATGGTGAGCTGGGTGCCGGGTTCGCCGATGGACTGGGCGGCCATGATGCCGACGGTCTCGCCGATATTGACGAGGTGTCCGCGGGCGAGGTCGCGGCCGTAGCACAGAGCACAGATGCCGTGCCTGGCGCGGCAGGTGAGGGGCGAGCGGACAGTGATGGAGCTCACGCCGTGCTCCTTCAGGATGTTCACTTCCTTTTCACCGATGAGGGTGTTCTCGGGAAGGATCTGCTCCTGGGTCTGCGGGTCCATGACGGGGTAGAGGCAGACGCGGCCGAAGGCGCGATCCCAGACGTGAGTCTGGATGGCGCCGTCCTTGACGATGTTGGTGAGCTCGATGCCGTCAACTGTACGGCAGTCATATTCGGAGACGACCACGTCCTGCACGACGTCGACAAGACGGCGGGTAAGGTAACCGGAGTTTGCGGTCTTCAGGGCCGTGTCGGCGAGACCCTTACGGGCGCCGTGCGTGGAAGTAAAGTACTGCAGCACGGAAAGGCCTTCACGGAAGGAAGCCGTGATGGGGGTCTCGATGATTTCGCCGTTAGGCTTGGCCATAAGGCCGCGCATGCCGGAGATCTGACGCAGCTGGTCCTGGTTGCCTCGGGCGCCGGAGTTCGTCATCATGTAGAGCGAGTTGAAGCTCACGTCCTCGACCGTTTCGCCGGTCTTCGGATTGGTGCGCTTCTCGTGGCTGATTTCGCGGTTGACTTCCTTGGCGATGACCGTTGCGGTGTTCTGCCAGACGTCGACGACCTTGTTGTATTTCTCGGTCTTGGTGATGATACCTTCGCGGTACTGGCTCTCGATCTCGTCCACCTCTTTCTGGCTCTTGGCCAGAATTTCGGGCTTGCGGTGAGGCACGAGCATGTCCTTGAGGCCGATGGAAATGCCGGAACGGGTAGCGAACTCGTAGCCCATGTTCTTGATCTTGTCGGTCAGCTCGCAGCAGCCCTTGATGCCGCAGGTCTTGTAGGCCGTGTCAACGAGCTTGGCGATGGCCTTCTTGGTGAGCACGAGATTGACGTTCTCAAAGGGCAGTTCCGGAGGCAGGAGCTCACCCACAAGCACGCGGCCGGGGGTGGTCTCGTAAATCTTGCCGTCGTTCATGCGCACTTTGACGATGGACTGCAGGCTCACGATGCCCTGGTCATAGGCGCTTTCCACTTCCCAGGGGGCGCAGAAGGTCATGCCCTCGCCGGGTTCGAAGCGACGCATGCTGGTCATGTAGTAGAGGCCCAGAACCATATCCTGGGACGGCACGATGATGGGCGAGCCGCTGGCGGGAGACAGAATGTTGTTGGTGCTCATCATGAGCACGCGGCATTCAATCTGCGCTTCCACGGAAAGCGGGATATGCACGGCCATCTGGTCGCCGTCGAAGTCGGCGTTGTAGGCGGTGCAGACCAGGGGATGCAGACGGATGGCCTTGCCCTCGACGAGGAGAGGCTCGAAAGCCTGGATGCCGAGCCTGTGCAGCGTAGGCGCGCGGTTCAGCATGACAGGGTATTCCTTGACCACGTCAGCGAGAATATCCCACACGACGAGTTCTTCGCGCTCCACCATCTTTCTGGCGCTCTTGATGGTGGAGGCCAGGCCTCTTTTCTCAAGTTCGGCGTAGATGAAGGGCTTGAAGAGCTCGAGAGCCATCTTCTTCGGCAGGCCGCACTGATGGATTTTCAGGTACGGGCCGACGCAGATGACGGAACGGCCGGAGTAGTCGACACGCTTGCCGAGGAGGTTCTGACGGAAGCGGCCCTGCTTGCCCTTGATCATGTCCGAAAGGGACTTGAGAGGACGGCCGTTTGTGCCGGCGATGGCTCGGCCGCGGCGGCCGTTGTCGAACAGGGCGTCAACGGCTTCCTGCAGCATGCGCTTTTCGTTGCGGATGATGATCTCGGGCGCGCCGAGTTCCATGAGCCGCTTCAGGCGGTTGTTGCGGTTGATGACGCGGCGGTACAGATCATTGAGGTCGGACGTGGCGAAGCGGCCGCCGTCCAGGGGGACGAGGGGACGAAGTTCCGGCGGGATGACGGGAATGACTTCCATGATCATCCATTCGGGACGGTTGTCGGACTCGATGAAGGCCTCGATGATCTTGAGGCGCTTGGTGATTTTCTTCTTCTTGGTCTGGCTCTTGGTGAGGTCGCTTTCCTTCCTGAGCTCATCGCGCAGGACGGGCAGGTCGAGCTCCTCGAGCAGCGTGCGGATGGCTTCGGCGCCCATGCCCACGGTCATGCAGTCTTCGGTGCCGTAATGGTCGATGATCTGCAGGTACTGATCCTCGGAGATGACCTGCTTCTTCTGCAGGGTGGTCTGGCCGGGATCGAGGACAATGTAGCTGTCGAAGTAGAGCACCTTCTCGAGATCATTCATGGTCATGTCGAGAAGGGTGCCGATCTTGGAAGGCAGCGTCTTGAGGAACCAGATGTGGGCGACGGGAGCGGCGAGCTCGATGTGGCCCATGCGTTCGCGGCGCACCTTGGAGGCGATGACCTCGACGCCGCACTTTTCGCAGACGATGCCGCGGTGCTTCATGCGCTTGTACTTGCCGCAGTTGCACTCGTAGTCCTTCACGGGGCCGAAGATCTTGGCGCAGAAGAGACCGTCGCGTTCAGGTTTGAAGGTGCGGTAGTTGATGGTTTCGGGCTTTTTGACTTCGCCGTACGACCATTCGCGGATGACCTCAGGAGAGGCAATGGATATCCGGATGGACTTCAGGTTGCGCACGTTGGTGACGTTGCCCGAAGTTCCGCGGTTTGAATAAAGATCGTCCATGCTCATGATATATGTATTCCTTGCCTTGAAGGCTGGTTACCCGTTTTTGTCAGATGTCCCTGGCCTATTCGTCTTCCTGGGCGGGCTCGGCGCTGCTCGGGGCAGTGCCGGCGCTGCGTCCGGGAATGAATCCGAGACGCCTGTTGTGGGGCTTGGATTCATCCTGCTGCAGGGTGACGTTCAGGCCGAGGCTCATGAGCTCCTTGACCAGGACGTTGAAGGATTCAGGCATGCCGGCTTCGAGGAAGTTGTCGCCCTTCACAATCTTTTCGTACATCTTGACTCGTCCGGTCACGTCATCGGACTTGACCGTCAGGAATTCCTGCAGGAGGTACGAAGCGCCGTAGGCCTCGAGGGCCCACACTTCCATTTCACCGAGACGCTGGCCGCCGAACTGGGCCTTGCCGCCCAGAGGCTGCTGCGTGACGAGGGAGTAGGGGCCGGTGGAACGGGCATGAATCTTTTCGTCCACAAGGTGGTGGAGTTTGAGCATGTACATGACGCCCACGGTGACCCTGTTCTTGAAGGGAACGCCGGTGCGGCCGTCATAGAGAACGCTCTTGCCGTCGTTGGAGAGATGGGCTTTGTCCATCCAGCTCCAGATTTCATCCTCGGTGGCGCCGTCGAAGACAGGCGTCCTCGTGGTGATGCCCTTGCGCAGCTTGCGCACGGAAGCGGCGAATTCCTCGTCGTCCATCTCATCCACGGCCTTGCTGATCTCGGGTGAGTTGAAGACGTCCTTGACCTCGTCGCGGACGACCTGCATGGCCTTGCCGGAATCAACGAGCTCGGCGAGCTGGCGGCCGAGTTCCTTGGCGCCCCAGCCGAGGTGGGTTTCCATGATCTGGCCGATGTTCATTCGGGAAGGCACGCCAAGGGGGTTGAGCACGATGTCGACCGGGCGTCCGTCCGCGAAGAAGGGCATATCTTCCTCGGGAAGGATCATGGACACGACACCCTTGTTGCCGTGACGGCCGGCCATCTTGTCGCCCACGGAGAGCTTTCTCTTGATAGCCACATGCACCTTGACCATGCGGATGACTCCGGGAGGCAGATCGTCTCCTTCGGTGGCCTTCTCGCGCTTGGCGTCGTAGATGTTCTTCAGGTACTGGAGCTGACGGTCGTATTCCTCAAGCGCCTTCTCAACGATGTCGTTGGTCTCGCTGCTCTTGAAGAGGCCAGAGAGCTTTTTCGGCGGAATCTGATCCAGGGCCTCGCGGGTCATGGAGGCTCCGGCCGTGATGGCGGCACCCTTGGTGGTATTGCTGAGGACGGTGTTGTTCACCTGCTTTCCGATAACGGAAGGAGCGAGGCGGTCGCGGCAGGCCTGGGCCAGCACGCTGATGTGTTCCTGTTCCTTTTCGTCCAGGATCTCGATCTGGTGCCTTTCGATGGCCTTGGTGCGCTCGTCCTTGTCACCGGAACGGCGGTTGAACACCTTGACGTCGATGACGGTGCCTTCGACTCCCGGCGGGACCTTGAGGGAGGAGTTGCGCACGTCTCTGGCCTTTTCGCCGAAGATGGCGCGCAGGAGCTTCTCCTCAGGGGTGAGCTGGGTTTCGCCCTTGGGGGTGATGCGGCCGACCAGAATATCGTCGGTCTTCACGGGAGCGCCGATGCGGATGATGCCGGACTCGTCGAGGTTGCGGAGCATGTCCTCGCCGACGTTCGGGATGTCGCGGGTGATTTCCTCAGGTCCGAGCTTGGTGTCGCGGGCCACCACCTCGAACTCCTCAATATGAATGGACGTGAAGGTGTCTTCCTTCACGGTCTTTTCGGAGATCAGGATGGCGTCTTCGTAGTTGTAGCCGCACCAGGGCATGAAGGCGACGACCAGGTTTTTGCCAAGGGCCAGTGTGCCGTTATCGATGCCGGGGCCGTCAGCGAGGACGTCGCCCTTCTTCACGATCTGGCCGGGCACGCAGGTGGCCTTCTGGCTGAAGCAGGTGTTCTGGTTGGACTTGTGGAATTTGAGCAGATCGTAGGCCTTGACGCCGCCCGTGGTGGGGAAGACATCGCCTTCGTACTCGACCACGATGCGGTCAGCATCGGCGTAGCGCACGATGCCGTCTGCGGGAGCCACGATGCAGGCGCCGGAGTCACGGGCCACGGGCACTTCCATGCCCGTGCCGACGATGGGCAGTTCGGAGCGGAGCAGGGGCACGGCCTGTCTCTGCATGTTGGAACCCATGAGGGCGCGGTTTGCGTCATCGTGTTCGAGGAAGGGAATGAGGGCTGCCGAAATGGAGACCATCTGGCCGGGAGCCACGTCCATAAGGGTGACTTCTTCTTTGGGCCTCATTTCCACTTCGCCCTTGACACGCACGGTGATGTTGTCATCGGCAAGCCTGCCGTTCTCATCAAAGCGGGCGTTGGCCTGGGCGATGACCTGGTTATCGGCTTCGCGCGTGGCATCGAGGCTGACGACCTCGTCGGTCTTCTGGCAGTCGCGGATGACACGGTAGGGGGTTTCGATGAAGCCGAAGTCATTGACTCTGGCGTAGGTAGACAGAGAAACAATGAGGCCGATGTTCGGGCCTTCAGGCGTCTCAATGGGGCAGATGCGGCCGTAATGGGACGTGTGCACGTCGCGCACTTCGAAGCCTGCGCGGTCACGGGTGAGGCCGCCGGGGCCGAGAGCGGAGAGACGGCGCTTGTGCGTCACTTCGGAAAGGGCGTTGGTCTGATCCATGAACTGGGAGAGCTGGCTGGTGCCGAAGAATTCCTTGAGCACCGCAGCGACCGGTTTCGGGTTGATCAGATCATGAGGCATGAGCGTGGAGATTTCCTGCAGGCTCATGCGTTCCTTGATGGCTCTTTCCATGCGCACGAGACCGATGCGGTACTGGTTCTCCACGAGCTCGCCGACAAGGCGCACGCGGCGGTTGCCGAGATGGTCGATATCATCCGGCGCGGCGTGCGTGTCCTTCATGGTGCACAGGGTCTTGATGGCGGTCAGGATGTCGTTGTCCGTCAGCGTGCGGCAGGGCACGCTGTTGCCGTTGCCGTCATCGACCATGCCGTAGTCCTGCGGGAAGTGCAGGCGCTGGTTGAGCTTGTAACGGCCCACAGGGGAAAGGTCGTAGTACTCGACATTGCGGAAGATGTTGTCGAAGAAGCTCTTGGCGATCTCGGGGGTCGGCGGGGAGGAGGGACGGAGCCTGCGGTAAATCTCTTCCTGGGCCTTTTCCTGGTCAGGAGTCTTGTCCGAAACCAGCGTGTCGCGGATGGACGAGGAGACGTCCGGGCCCTTGGTGTGCAGAACCGTGATTTCCTTGATGCCCTTGTCTCTGAGGGTCTGGATGAGCTCGGGGGTGAGCTCGTCGGCTGCCTGGGCGAGGACGGCTTCGGGAGCGGTCTTGTCCTCGGCCTGGGGATCGATGATGTCCTCAGAGAGGAACATGCCCTCAAGCGTGTCCGGACGCACCTGGATGGCGTTCATGCCGGATTCGCAGATGAGGCGCCACTGACGCTTGGTGATGAGTTTGCCGGCGTGGGCAATGACCTTGCCGTTCTGATCCGCGATGTCGGTGTACGCGGGTTCCTTGCGGTAGAGATCCTTGTTGACCTTCCAGAAAACGGGCTTCTCGTCACGCAGGGTGACATCGGCCTGCATGCCCTCGGGAACATCGAGGTAGTACGTCTCGCGCAGTTCCTTCGGGTAGAAGTAATCAAGGATGTCCGTCTTGCTCATGCCCATGGCCTTGAACAGGATGGTCACGGGCATCTTGCGCCTGCGGTCTATGCGCACATACAGGATATCCTTGTGGTCAAAGTCGAAGTCGAGCCAGGATCCGCGCATGGGGATCACGCGGCAGGAGTAGAGCACCTTGTGGGAAGCGTGCGTCTTGCCGCCGTCATGCTCGAAGATGATGCCCGGGGAGCGCTGCAGCTGGTTGACGATGACGCGCTCGGTGCCGTTGACGATAAACGTGCCCTTTTCGGTCATCAGGGGCAGGGTGCCGAAATAGATGTCCTGCTCCTTGATGTCGCGGATATTGCGTTCGCCTGTGGCGTCGTCCACGTCATACACGGCGAGACGGACCTTGATGCGCACAGGCGCCTCATAGGTCAGTCCCTTGGAAATGCATTCAGCCTGATCGTACTTGGGCTCCTGGATTTCGTAGCTCTCGAATTCCAGGGACGCGGTCTTGTTGAAGTCCTCGATGGGGAAGACAGTACGGAAGACTCCTTCCAGGCCGACGTCTTCGCGGCGCTTGTCCGCCGGGACGCCCTCCTGGAGAAATTTCGAATAGGAGTCAAGCTGTAGTGTGAGTAGATGAGGAATGGGAGTCGTTACTTTGATTTTACCGAACTGCTTTATAAGCTGGCCCATGCGATGATCCTCAGTGGGTATCGGTTGCGTCCTGCCAGGGATGGGCTGGATGCGGACGGAGAGAAAGGGAGATGCGGCACAAAAAAGCACAAGGCGGCAGTGTTCGCGTCCTGCCCCCTAACGCAGGCCGTGAATTCTGTCGCCGCTAACGCGTCTGCTGTCGGAAAAAGAGAAAAACCAGCACTCTCTCCCTTCAAAAAAAGTGAGTTAACTCCATTATATTAAAATGCGGTAAATAGCAAGCGCAAAAGCGCCGCGGAAGGGGAAAAGACCCAAAAAAAGGGCGGACCCCCTGCGGATCCGCCCCATTGATTCAGCCGTAGTGACGAACTTACTTGAGTTCGACAGTGGCGCCGGCTTCGGTGAGCTGCTTCTTGGCGGCTTCAGCGTCGTCCTTGGAAACGCCTTCCTTAATGGTGGAAGGAACGCTGTCAACCTTGGCCTTGGCTTCCTTGAGGCCGAGGTCGGTGATGGCGCGGACAGCCTTGATGACGGCGATCTTGTTGGCGCCGACTTCCTTCAGCACGACGTCGAATTCGGTCTTTTCTTCAGCGGCTGGGGCAGCGGCAGCAGCCGGAGCGGCGGCAACAGCGGCCACGGGGGCAGCAGCGGAAACACCGAACTTGTCCTCGAGTTCCTTGATGAATTCGGAGAGTTCGAGAACGGTCATATTGGAAATAAATTCAACAACTTCTTCTTTGGTAACGGCCATGGTATTTCTCCTGTAGGGAATGCGTTGGCAGATAAAACGAACGTGCGTAAGTGCTTACGCAGCAGCGCCCTTCTTCTCTTCGATGGCCTTGAGTGCGTAAAGCAGGCCGCGAAGCATGTTGGCGAAGAGGCAGACAAAGTTGGTAGGAACGGCGTTCATGGTGGCCAGCATCTGGCCGAGCAGCTGTTCGCGTCCGGGCAGCTTGGCCAGGGCGTCGATTTCTTCCGCAGTCATGGGCTTGCCATCGAGGCTGCCGGACTTGATCTGGAAGGTCTTGCTGTCCTTAGCGAAATCGCTGAGCGCCTTTGCTACCGCAACGGGGTCGTCAAAACCAAGGGCAATACCGGTGTTGTCGCGGAGCTGATCCTTGAGAACATCATGTTTGCTGTCGGTGAAGGCGATTCTGCCGAGGGTGTTCTTGATAACCTGGTATTCGCCGCCGGCTTTACGCAGGTTAACCCTCAGGTTCGTCGACTCCTCCACCGTCATACCCTTGAAGACGGTCACAACAGCAATCGAGGCGTCGTTGGCCTTGGCCTTCATTCCCTCGATGATAGCTGCTTTCTGAGACCTATCCACGTGAAACTCCTCACGTTAGGGTTCAAAGGTGGGAGCCGAGCCAAAGTCTGGGCAGGATTTACCGCGTCACTGGGACGCTACCCGCCGTCTTCGACCCGATTCCTTAATCCATTACCATTGGACGGGAAGAACCCGTCCGCCCGAAAGCCGGCTGAAAGCTAGCCTTCGAGAAATTTCTTAACCTGGGTAAGGTCGATCTTGTAGCCGGGACCCATGGTGGAAGACACGGCCATGCTGAGAAGGTAGTTGCCCTTCGCGGCAGCCGGCTTCTGACGGATGACGGCCTCGACAAGAGCCTTCAGGTTGCCGCAGAGCTTCTCGGCTCCGAAGCTGACCTTGCCGAAGGGAGCGTGCAGGACGCCAGCCTTGTCGACCTTGAATTCAACGCGGCCGGCCTTCAGTTCCTTGACGGCCTTGGCCACATCCATGGTGACGCTGCCGGTCTTGGCGTTCGGCATAAGTCCGCGGGGACCGAGGACACGGCCGACGCGGCCGACCAGAGCCATGACATCGGGAGTGGCGATGGCGGCGTCAAAGTCCAGCCAGCCTTCCTTAATCTTGTCGATGAGATCTTCAGCGCCGACAAAGTCAGCTCCGGCCTCGCGGGCTTCAGCCTGCTTTTCACCCTTGCAGAAAACGGCAACACGCACGGTCTTGCCGAGCCCGTTGGGGAGGGGGACAGCGCCGCGGACCATCTGGTCGGAGTACTTCGGGTCGACACCGAGACGCATGGCTACGTCAACGGTTTCATCAAATTTGGCAAAGCTCGCCGCCACGGTTTTCGCGACGGCGTCTTCCACTGAGAAACGATCCAGGGGCTTGAGGTCCTTGGAAGCGTTTCTGAAATTCTTACCATGCTTGGGCATTGTATTTTCCTTCGAGTTTATCTCCTGCCGTCACCCGACATGCGCGGGCAGGGCAGTGCTGGTGATAGCGCACGTAAGGAATACGTGCAGTCTGCAGCGTGCCTACTTTACGTCGACGCCCATGCTGCGGGCCGTGCCCATGATGGTCTTCACGGCAGCTTCAAGAGAAGCGGCGTTGAGATCGGGCATTTTGGTCTTGGCGATTTCCTCGACCTGGGCCATCGTGATGGAACCGACCTTGGTACGGTTCGGCACACCGGAGGCCTTTTCGATCTTGGCCGCCTTCATGATAAGAACGGCAGCCGGCGGGGTCTTCGTAATGAAGGTGAAGGAACGGTCCGCATAGCAGGTGATGATCACGGGGATGATCATACCCTTCTGGGAAGCAGTGCGGGCATTGAATTCCTTGCAGAAGCCCATGATGTTCAGGCCGTGCTGGCCGAGGGCGGGGCCTACTGGCGGGGACGGATTGGCGGCGCCGGCAGGAATCTGCAGTTTGACTTTAGCAACAATTTTCTTGGCCATGTCATGATCCTTTACAGGGAGATGGTACCCTGAATGAACTTAGCCTTTGGAAACCTGGACGAAATCCAGTTCCACCGGCGTCTGACGTCCGAAAATGGAAACGGAGACGCGCAGCTTCCCCTTGTCGTAATTGACTTCGTCCACAACACCGTTGAACCCGCTGAAAGGTCCGTCGATGATGCGGACCTCCTCGCCCTTGTCAAAGCTGAACTTGGGACGGGGGCTCTCCTTGCGGGTTTCCATTAGAGCAAGAATATTCTCCGCCTCGCTGTCCTTCATGGGCGTGGGGCGGTTCTTTCCACCGACAAACCCGGTCACCTTGGGAATGCTCTGAATGAGGTTCCAGGCGTATTCGGTCATGATCATCTGAACCATGACGTAACCGGGATAGAACTTGCGGGTGGTCGTACGCTTGGAGCCCTGCTTGGAAAGTTCGATGACTTTCTCGGTGGGCACAACGCACTGTAAAATGAGATCTCTGCCCTGGCCGCTCCTGATCATCTCGTTGATGGTTTTCTGCACGCGCTGCTCGAAGCCCGAGTAGGTGTGCACGATATACCAGCGGGGACGTTTACCAAGCTCAGAATCGTCGTCGATGACAATTTCGTCGTTCATGGTCAGCGCCTAGGACAGAATTGATTTGATGATGGAAGAGAGGCCGAGGTCGATGAGCCCGAGAATGAGGGCCATGACAGCAATAAAGCCCACTACCGCGATGGTCGCCTTACGCGTCTCAGCAGCAGAGGGCCACGTTACTTTGCGGAGTTCCGCGCGGGAATCCTCCACATATGTAATGAAGCGCTTGACGAGACCTGGCTCTTTGGATGTCTGAGCGTTGGTGGTAGCGGGTGTCTTCTTGGCCATATTTTCTCTCGGCAAAAAAAATGGCAGGGCAGGAGGGATTCGAACCCCCAACTTGCGGTTTTGGAGACCGCCGCTCTAGCCGTTAGAGCTACTGCCCTGCATGGACTCTGGCGGGATTTTTCATCCCGCCAGGGTGAATATGTTTATCGTACTTCGCGGTGAATCGTGTGCTTCCTGTCCCAGGGGCAGTACTTTTTGCGCTCGAGGCGTTCCGTCGTGTTCTTCTTGTTCTTGACGGAGACGTAGTTGCGGCGCTTGCACACAGTGCACTGCAGGATGATGTTTGTTCTCATTGTATTACTCGATGATCTTGGTCACGACGCCGGAGCCCACAGTGTGGCCGCCTTCACGGATAGCGAAGCGGAGGCCTTCCTGCATGGCGATGGGGGCGATCAGTTCGACGATGAATTTGCTGTTGTCGCCGGGCATAACCATCTCGACGCCCTGCTCCAGTTCGATGACACCGGTGATATCAGTGGTGCGGAAGTAGAACTGGGGACGATAGCCGGTGAAGAAGGGAGTGTGGCGGCCGCCTTCTTCCTTGGAGAGGACGTACACCTGGGACTCGAACTTCTTGTGAGGCGTGATGGACTTGGGAGCAGCGAGAACCTGGCCGCGCTCGACTTCGTCACGCTTGGTGCCGCGGAGAAGCACGCCGATGTTGTCGCCGGCTTCGCCCTGGTCGAGCTGCTTCTTGAACATTTCAACGCCGGTGCAGGTGGTCTGCTGGGTGGGCTTGATACCCACGATTTCAACCACATCGCCAACCTTGATGGTGCCGAGCTCGACACGGCCGGTAACAACGGTGCCACGGCCGGAGATGGAGAACACGTCTTCGATGGGCATCAGGAAGGGCTTGTCAAGCTCACGCTTGGGCTCGGGGATGAAGTTGTCGACGGCGTCGAGAAGCTCAAAGATGGGCTTCACATTGGGATCGTCGAGGCTGTCGGCCTGAAGGGCGAGCAGAGCGGAACCCCTGATGATGGGGGTGTCGTCGCCGGGGTAGTCGTAGGAGGTCAGCAGTTCGCGGACTTCCATTTCGACGAGGTCGAGAAGCTCGGGGTCGTCAACGAGGTCGCACTTGTTGAGGAAGACGACGATGGCGGGAACGCCGACCTGACGGGCGAGCAGAATGTGCTCACGGGTCTGGGGCATGGGGCCGTCGGTGGCAGCCACAACCAGGATGGCACCATCCATCTGGGCGGCGCCGGTGATCATGTTCTTGATGTAGTCGGCGTGGCCGGGGCAGTCGACATGGGCGTAATGGCGCTTATCAGTCTCGTATTCGACGTGAGCGGTGGAAATGGTGATGCCGCGGGCCTTTTCTTCAGGAGCCTTGTCGATTTCGTCGTAGGAGATGAAGGAACCTTCATTCTTCATAGCGGCGACTTTCGTGATGGCGGCAGTCAGAGTGGTTTTGCCATGGTCAATGTGACCAATGGTGCCAATGTTTACGTGGGGCTTTGTGCGCACATATTTTTCTTTGCCCATGATACGTCTCCCTGGAAAAAAAGTGTTGTTGCGGTACTTTGATTACCAGCTATGCTAACTTGACGCTGCTAGCAGGGTCACAATGATGACCCGCATTCAGTCCCTGAAAACCAGGGAACGCTTGACTAGAAGGGGAAGGGGAAGAAAAGAAGAAGAAAGGAAGGTGTGGAAGGGGGAAACTGGAGCGGGAAACGGGACTTGAACCCGCAACCCTCAGCTTGGAAGGCTGATGCTCTAGCCAATTGAGCTATTCCCGCCTGATAGACGGCTTGCCGCCTTCATGGCCTCTGGCCATGTGCCACACCGTAGTTCCTCGACCTTACCGGTCTCCTACAGCCAAGGCAGTTTGTAACCGGAACAATGTTCCGGATGGTGGAGGGGGGTGGATTCGAACCACCGAAGTCAATGACGACAGATTTACAGTCTGTTCCCTTTGGCCACTCGGGAACCCCTCCAAATACCCGCATCAGGCTTTTGGCCTTCTCTCAGGCTCAGGTGGAGCTGGCGATGGGACTTGAACCCGCAACCTGCTGATTACAAATCAGCTGCTCTACCGATTGAGCTACGCCAGCGGCCGGATGTTTCCTTTACAGGAATTCCCTGCCCTTGGCAAGAGATTTATGCGTCCGATAGGAAATTTTTACCGTTTCTCCGGTTGGCCCCGGCGGAGTCGCTCGCCATGCGGTTTTGCTTTCTCCGTGAACGGTGACGACGCTTATATACTCGCGAGGGTGGTTCGGTCAAGGCCTGCCAGGTCTTTTTTTGTCATAATTCGCAAAAAATTTTCCTGGCGCATCATTTCCCGTACAGCCTCACCCTGGTGCCAGCCGTGCTCCACAGCCACGATTCCGCCTTTTTTCAGGCACCTGGCCGCAAGCTTCAGAACGCCTCCGAGGTGGCGCAGTCCTTCATCTTCCGAAAAGAGCGCTTCCCGTGGTTCGTAGCGCAGTACCGCAGGCATGACGTCTTTCTTCTCCTCCTCACCTATATAGGGAGGATTTGAGGCCACGGCGTCAAAGCTTTTCCGCCGCAACGGCGCGCTGAAGAGATCCCCAAGGATTACCCTGACGTTGGACGCGCCGAGGCGTTTCCTGTTTTTTTCCGCGACCTGCGCCGCAGCAGGGCTCTTTTCAAGGAGAATGCCGCGCATTCCTGGCCGCTCAAGGGCCAGCGTGATGCCGATGCAGCCTGTTCCCGTGCCTATGTCCGCGAACCATCCTGAGCTCCGCGCCGGTATTTTTTCCAGCAGCTCTTCCAAGAGGATTTCCGTTTCCGGCCTCGGAATGAGCGTTCCCGGCTCCGTCAGAAAGTCACGGCCATAGAATTCCCGGCTGCCCGCGAGGTACGCCATGGGAACTCCCTGTCCGCGTTTGCCGGCAAGCCTCCGGCATTCCTTCTCCTCTTCCGCGCTGAGCTCCCGCCCGCCGTGCACGGTTATGGCAAGGCGTGTGGTCTTCAGGGCCAGGGCACAGAGAAGTTCGGCCTCAAGGCGCGGGGACGGAATCTCCGCGGCCCTGAGGCCGGCTGTTATCTCAGATACGATATCCTGCACGCGCATGGCGTTCAGCTCTCCGGGGTTTCCTGTTTTTCATTTTCTTCCGGCGTTACCCGGACCCCGGGAAGGCTCTGTTCCAGAGGCACAGCAGGAGCCTGCTCCTTTCCCCGTTTTCCGGCTGTCCTGCCTTTCAGCGCCGCCGCGGTAAAGGCGAGCTTCGCCACTTCCGCATAGCTGTGCACAGGGTGGATCCTAATCTTCTTCAGCAGATCCTTCGGGATATCATAGAGATCCTTCTTGTTCTGCCAGGGAATGATCGCTTCCTTCAGGCCTCTGGCCACGGCGCCCAGGATTTTCTCCTTGATGCCGCCCACAGGCAGGACGCGGCCTTTGATGTCGATCTCTCCCGTCATGCACAGCGTTGATTTCGGCGCTTTGCCGATGAGCGCGGAGAGCAGGGCCGTGGTCAGGGTCACGCCGGCCGAGGGGCCGTCTTTCGGCGTGGCGCCGTCCGGAACGTGGATATGGATGTCGTGCTTCGCGAGGAAGTCAGGATCGAAGTGGTACTGCTTCGCCTGGCTTCTCAGGAAGGTCGTGGCTGCTTCGGCGCTTTCCTTCATGACGTCGCCGAGGGATCCGGTGAGCTGGATGGCTCCCTTGCCCTTCACGATGGCGGCCTCAATGGTCAGAACCTCGCCGCCGGCCTGGGTCCAGGCAAGGCCGTAGCACATGCCGGGACTCAGCGTCATGCTGTCCTCGTCATCGAGGAAGACAGGCGGACCGAGCAGTTCGAGAAGGTCATCGGGCTTCACTTCAAAGGGCGGCTTTTCCCCCTCTGCCTTGCGGCGCGCCATCTTGCGGCAAAGGGCGCCGAGTGTGCGCTCCAGAGAACGGACGCCGGCCTCACGCGTGTACTCCCTGATGACCTTTTCTATGGTTTCATCCGGGATGGTCACGTCGCCGGCTTCAAGTCCGTTCTTCTCCACGCACTTGGCGAGGAGGTGCCGTTTGGCGATTTCGAGCTTTTCCTGCTGTGTGTAGCCAGGCAGCTGGATGATCTCCATGCGGTCCCTGAGGGCCGCGGGAATGGTATCCAGCGTGTTGGCCGTGCACAGGAAGAGCACTTTCGAGAGATCGAAGGGCACGCCCAGGTAATGATCTGAAAACGTGCTGTTCTGCTCGGGGTCGAGCACCTCCAGAAGGGCCGACTGCGGATCTCCCTGCACGTCCCTGCCGACCTTGTCGATTTCGTCAAGGACGATGACAGGGTTGCGCGTGCCCGCATGGCGCAGGCTCTGGATGATGCGGCCGGGCAGGGCGCCGATATAGGTGCGCCTGTGGCCGCGGATTTCGGCCTCGTCATGGATGCCGCCGAGGGAGATGCGCTCGAACTTTCTGCCGAGGGCCCTGGCTATGGATCTGCCGAGGCTCGTCTTGCCGACGCCTGGGGGGCCGGCGAAGCACATGATGGAGCCGCCGGCTTCGGGTTTGAGCTTGTAAACGCTGAGGAACTCCAGAATGCGGTCCTTGACCTTGTCGAGGCCGTAGTGATCCGCGTCCAGGGTCTCTCTGGCGTTCGTGATGTCGAGGTTGTCCTCGGAGGTTCTGCTCCAGGGAAGCTCGCTCATGAGCTCGAGGTAGTTGCGCAGGACGCTGGCTTCCGCCGAGTCGCTGTGCGTGAGCGACAGGCGCCTCAGCTGCCTGTCGGCCTCCTTCTTCACATCCTCAGGCATGCCGGCTTCCCCGAGGGCCTTTTTCAGCCTGTCGAGTTCTTCCTGCTCGTCTTCCTCGGGCGTGCCCAGTTCCTGGCGTATGGCCTTGATCTGCTCGCGCAGGAAGTAGTCCTTCTGGGCTTTGTCCATTCCCTCGCGGGCCGTGTTCTGGATGCGCATCTGCATGGTGGTCACTTCCACCTCCCTGACGAGGAGTTCCGTGACCTTCTGCAGGCGTTCCACCGGGTTGTCGGTTTCCAGAATGGCCTGGGCGTCATCAGGCTTGATGTGCATGGTCGAGGCGATGAGGTCGGCGAGCCTTCCGGGCTCGTCGATGCTCTGCAGAATGGACAGAAGATCCGGGCTCGCCAGGCCGCGCATATTCAGCACCTTTTCGCACTGCTCCTTGGCGAGGCGCATCATGGCCTCGATCTTCGCGTCAATGGTCAGCCTGGGTTCCTTCAGCACCTCGATGCGCGCTTCCATGAAGGGATCGATCTGCGTGAAAGTCTGCACCCTGGCCCGGGCCGTCCCCTGCACGAGAGCCTTGACCCGGCCGTCAGGGAGACGGAGCATCTTGAGCACGCGCACGACAGTTCCCACACTGTAAAGCGACTTCGGCAGGGGATCGTCCTCTTTTTCGTCCTTCTGGGTGAGAACCAGCACCTGACGCGTGGTCTCCATGCAGCTTTCCACGGCCTTCGCGGATTTCTCCCTGGTGATGAAAAGCGGAATGAACATGAAATTGAAAAGCACCACGTCGCGCACGGGCACCACGGGCAGGACAGAGGGCGTTTCCGCCTCTTCCTCACCGGCCGTTCCTCTGTTCACGCCGAGGACGATGGTGGCAGGGGCGGTGTGGTGTCCCGGAACCTTCCTGTCCTCGGCTTCTGCGGCGCGGGCGGCGTTCTTTTCCCCGTCCACGCCGTGCCCTCTGGGGCGGTTCCTGCGCACTCTGAGCGCGGAAAGGGGACGGTTCGCCTTCCTTCTGGCACCGGCTGCCGGGCGTTCGTTTTTTGTGTCCTTGTCGTCGTCTGACATATATGTATCTCCCGCGTCTCCGGGATTCTCTGGACCCTGTGGAGGCGCTTGGCCTGCTCCTGCGTAACGGATGAGACGGCTGCCCGGTCAGTTTCGCGGGCCGGATGGCGGTAACGCCCGGAACCCGCGCGGCCGGCAGCCAAGGTTATAGATTTTATAGATAAGCAGGATTCGGGCCTTGGCAAGGGGGCCGGGCTTCAGGCGCGGCGGAAGAGGGGGAGCAGGCGGGAGAGGAGAAATTCGATGGCAGGACCGGGTTCAGCCTGTCCGGTCTTGATGGCCTTTTCTGCGTCAGCAACGGCCGAGAGCGCAGCGGCCAGCCCCCTGGGGCCGAGACTGCTGGCTATGCGGGGCATCATGCCCGCGGCCGTGCCGTAAAATGAGACTTTGTCGTGGGACATGCTCTGCCAGAACTTTCTCAGGTTCATGGCCAGGAGGCCGAGAAGCTGGAAAGAGGCCGTGTCCATGTCCGTAACGCGGGAGAGCTCGCGCCAGGTGCCTCTGGCGTCACCGCGGTAGAGGCAGTCGAGGCATTCGAAGAGGCTGGCGTCAGGGGCCCAGTCGGCCGTGGCCAGCATGGAGGGGCTCACTTCGCCGTTCTCCGGGTGCAGGAGCATGACCTTATCGAGTTCATTACACACGACTTCGGCCGAACGGGGCACCGTTTCCGCAAAATGCTGCAGAACCTGCGGCGGGATACTGAGGCCGCGGGCCGCGGCCTCCTTCTGGATGAATTTGCCGATATTCCTGTCCGTGAGGCCCTCGCTGCGCCAGATCCAGCCCTTTTTGCCGGCGAAGTCGAAACAGGACAGTTTGGAAAAAAACACGGGCAGCTTGGGGCGGCCCCGGTCCCAGGCATTTTCGAGGCAGAAGACAGGCAGGCTGCTGCCGAGCGGGCGGGACAGGATTTTATCCAGCCTGCGCCAGAGAGAGGGGGCCCACAGGTTTGCCTGGCGCACCACGATGAAGTGGCTGGTGCCGAAGAGGCTCGTCTCCGAGAGGTTGGACCAGAAGTCCTGCGGGGGATCCGTGTCGCCCCAGTAGCAGGATCTGTCCCAGGATCCGCCGTCCTGGGGCGGATTGTCCTTCTCCGCCTGTCCGAACCGTTCGCGCAGAAGCTGCGCGTCCGGGCATATAAGAAAAAGGAAGCCCGGACGCGCCGTACTGTGTCCGTTTGCCGTCATCGTTTCCTACTTGGCCACGACGTTGACGATCTTGCCGGGAACGACAATGACCTTGCGTATGGTCAGATCTTTCGTGAAGCGCCGGATCTGTTCCGTGGCGAGAGCGAGATCCTCGAGGGTCTTCTTATCCGCGCCTGTAGGCGCTTCCATGGTTCCCCTGAGCTTGCCGTTGACCTGCAGGGCTATGGTCTGGGTGTCCTTTACCATGGCCTTTTCATCATATGTGGGCCAGGGTTCACCGGCCAGATGGCTGGTGTGCCCGAGGCGTTCCCAGAGTTCCTCGCAGATGTGCGGAGTGATGGGGGAGAGTGTGGTGATGACCGTGGCCATGGCCGAAGAGAAGACATTGCGCTCACCCTCGCTGTCACCCCTCTTCTCACGGTAGGCGTACATGGCGTTGACGAGTTCCATGATGGCGGAAATGGCCGTGTTGAACTGGTTCCTGAGGCCCATGTCCTCGCCGGCCTTCTTCACTGTGGCGTGCTCGCGGCCCCTGAGATCCCTGGCTTCCGGCGTCACGCAGTCCTCGGCCGTGGAGGAACAGCCCCTGACGGTCTTCAGGATGCTGCGGTTCTCGTGGAAGAGACGCCAGATGCGCTGCAGGAAGCGGCTCGCGCCCTCGATGCCGGACTCGGTCCAGTCGAAATCACGCTCCGGCGGAGCGGCGAAGAGGCAGAAAAGGCGTACCGTGTCGGCCCCGTAACGGTCGATCATTTCCGTGGGATTGACGATATTGCCCTTGGATTTGCTCATCTTGCTGCCGTCGAGCAGAACCATGCCCTGGGTGAGCAGACGCTTGAAGGGTTCGTCGAGATTTTCCGGGTAGAAGCCGAGATCGCGCAGGGCCTTGGTGAAGAAGCGGGAGTAGAGCAGGTGCAGAATGGCGTGCTCCACGCCGCCGATGTACTGATCCACGGGCAGCCAGTACCTGAGTGCGTCCATGTCGAAGGCTGCCTTGTCGTTCCGCGCCGAGGTATAGCGGGCGAAGTACCAGCTCGACTCCACGAAGGTGTCCATGGTGTCCGTCTCGCGGCGGGCGGGGCCGCCGCACTTCGGGCAGGTGCACTTATAGAACGATTCCGTTTTGGGAAGCGGCGACTTGCCGTCCGGCTCGGTCTTCACATGCAGGGGCAGGAGAATGGGCAGGTTTTCGGGCTTTTCCGGAACCACGCCGCACTTCTCGCAGTAGACCACGGGAATGGGGGCGCCCCAGTAGCGCTGGCGGGAAATATTCCAGTCGCGCAGGCGGAACTGGGTTTTCTTCTTTCCCTTTCCGAGGGATTCGAGCTTTTCGGTGATGAGTTCCTTGGCCTTCAGGCTGGGCGTGCCGTCGTATTCGCCGGAATTGACGAGAACGCCGGGCTCGGCGTGGGCTTCGGTCCATTCGTCCGTGTTGTGGGCCTTCCCGTCAGGGCTGATGACCTGGATGATGGGGCGATGGTATTTGCGGGCGAAGTCGAAGTCGCGCTGGTCGTGGGCCGCGACGCTCATGACCGCGCCCGTGCCGTAGGTGGAAATGACGAAGTTGCCGAGCCAGATGGGCACGCGCCTGCCTGTCAGGGGATGCAGTGCGTAGGCGCCGGTGAAAACGCCTTCCTTCTCGAGCGTGTCGGACTGACGCTCAATGCGGTCCATGTTGCGCACGTGATCGATGAAGGCCGTGATGGAGGCCTCGTCCGGGCTTCCCTTGATGAGCCTGGCCGCGAGCGGATGTTCGGGGGCCATGACGATGAAGGAAGCGCCGAACAGGGTATCCGGGCGGGTTGTAAAGACATCGATGTGATCGGCTCCGTCCACGGGCTTTTCAAGATCGAAGCGTACCTCTGCGCCTTCGGAGCGGCCGATCCAGTTGTGCTGCATGGCCAGGACGCGGTCAGGCCAGCCGCCCTTCAGGAGATCAAGATCCTTCAGGAGTTCGTCGGCGTAGGCCGTGATGCGCAGGAACCACTGCTCGAGATCCTTCTGCTCCACGGGCGTGTCGCAGCGCCAGCATTTGCCGTCGATGACCTGCTCGTTGGCCAGAACGGTGTGGCAGGACGGACACCAGTTCTGCGCGGACTTTTTGCGGTAGGCGAGGCCCTTTTCCAGAAGCTTCAGGAAAAAGAGCTGTTCCCAGCGGTAGTATTCGGGGCGGCAGGTGGCGGTTTCACGATCCCAGTCGTAGGAGAAGCCGAGACGCTTCATCTGGGCGCGCATGTTGTCGATGTTGGCATAGGTCCAGTCGGCCGGATGCGTGTTGTGCTTGATGGCCGCGTTTTCGGCGGGCAGGCCGAAGGCGTCCCATCCGATGGGATGCAGGACATTGAAGCCCTGCATGCGTTTGGCGCGCGCCAGCACATCGCCGATGCTGTAGTTGCGTACGTGCCCCATGTGCAGGTTCCCCGAGGGATAGGGGAACATTTCCAGCACGTAGTACTTCGGTTTGTCGCTTGTGTTGCTGCAGGCGAAAGCTTTGGACTCAGCCCAGCGCTTCTGCCATTTGATTTCGATTTCCTGAGGGTTGTAGCGTTCCTGTGTCATTGTCTGCCTTCTGTCCGCCCTGGCGCGGAGCGTCCCCGAAAGGCGGCTCCGCGCTCAAATCAGTGCAATAAAAAATATTCCTGCCTAAGATGCCTGTTCCTGCGACTTCGCCAGTGCGTCCAGAACACCGTTGACAAAGCTCACCGCGTTGTCGCCCGCAAAGGTGCGGGTCAGCTTCAGAGCCTCGTCAATGGCCGCTTTGGGCGGCGTGTCCGTCTGCGTGATCTCGTAGGCCGCGATGCGCAGGATGGTGAGTTCGATCCTGCCGATGCGCTTCATGTTCCAGTGGCGGGAATGGGCCTCAATGATTTTATCGAGCCCGGCGGTGTTCTTCCACACGCCCTTTGTGAGCTCCCAGTCGAATCCTTCGGGTTCGGGAAGCGGTTCGTCCGGACGGGATTCCTCTGGCTGGCGGGCGCCTTCCGCGGGCACGCCGGCGGGATCGGTCTTTGCGTCCGGGCGGCTGCGGAAGGCCTTTTCGAGGGCATCGATATCCGGGGCTTCCTGGAAGCAGAGGCTGTAGAGCACCTCAAAGGCGCGTTCGCGCGCCGCGTGGCGCGTGGCGCCGCGTCCTTTTTCCCCGGCCATTTAGAGCTGCTCCATGACGCGGAAGGTCTCGAGCATGGCGCTGGCCGCGTCGACACCCTTGTTGCCGTTCTTGACGCCGGCGCGTTCGATGGCCTGTTCCAGGTTGTCGCAGGTCAGGAGGCCGAAGCCGATGGGCGTTTCCGTGGACAGGGAGACCTGGGCGATGCCCTTGGCGGCCTCGCTGCAGACGTAATCGAAGTGCGGCGTGGAGCCGCGGATCACCGCGCCGAGGGCGACGATGCCGTCAAACTTGCGGCTCTCCGCTACCTTCTTGCATACGACGGGAAGCTCGAAAGCCCCGGGGACACGGATGATCACGGCGTGATCGGGATCCATGCCGTGGCGGGTGAGATAGTCCATGGCTCCGGAAATCAGACGGTCGACGATGAAATCATTAAAACGGGCGGCGATGATGGCGATGCGCAGCTTGCTGGCGTTCATCTGCCCTTCGATAGTGCGTGGCATGGTTCGTTTCTCCTAAAAGAAGCCGTTTCCCAGGAGGAAATCCCTGGTGATGCCGGCGGATGAGGCCGCCGCTCCCTTTTCGTCCCCGTTTGCGCCGTCCCGGCTGCCGGGGAGCTGACGGCGGACATACTTGCCGATGATGTCCGTCTCCATATTGACGCTTACTCCCGGCTTCCACAGGCGCATGGTCGTGCGCTCCTGCGTGTCCGGGATGATGTTGACTGTGAGAAAATTTTTTCCGCACTCGTTGATGGTCAGGCTGATGCCGTCAAGGGCCACGGACCCCTTGGGAACCACCTCCGGGCCGAAGGCCTCGGGAAAGCCGAGGCGGCAGACAAGGGAGTCGCCGCTCCTCGTGATGCTCTCTACCGTGGCGAGGCAGTCCACGTGGCCTGCGACGATGTGCCCGCCGAGCCGGTTGCCCACGGCAAGAGCCCGCTCGAGATTGACGAGGCTTCCCTCGTGAAGTTTGCCGAGCGTCGTCCTGTTCATGGTCTCGCGGGAGGCATAGAGCGAAAAGACGCTGCCTTCGTGATGTTCCACGGAAAGACATGTGCCGTTCACGGCGATGGATTCCCCGTCCACAATGTCGGGAAAATCGAAGCGCGGGGCTATGGTGAGCCGGCACTGGCCGGCCTGCCGGGTGAGGCGCTCAATGACACCCTGTCCCTGAATGATGCCTGTGAACATCGTTTACTTCTCCCCGCCTCTGGGGAAGAGCCTGAGCTCGAGATCGTCCCCCAGCCTCCGCACGCCGGCGAGGCGCATGCCGATGGCGTCTTCCATGGTTTCGGGACTGCGCCCCGAAAAGAGAGGTCTCGCCTTCTCATCGCCCAGAATCTTCGGGGCCATGTGCAGGAGGAAGAGATCGCAGAGCCCCTGCTCCACGAGGGAGAGGCCCATGGAACCGCCGCCTTCGCAGAGGACGTAGGGGCAGCCGAGTTCCCACAGGGCATTCAGCATGCCCTGAAGATCGAGGGCTCCGTTCTCCCCTTCCATGCCGATGACACGCACGCCGAGGTCGCGCAGGGCGTCGGCTCCGGGAGAGACGGCCTCATCGCGGCCTGTGAAAAAGAGGGTCTGCTCGGGACGTTCCCTCAGCAGGTGAAAATTGTCTCCCGGGTCGGGCAGACACGAGGTGAGGACGCAGGCGAGCGGCTGTTTCGTGTCCTCATCCGCGGGTCTTGCCGTGAGTTCGGGATCGTCTTCCCTGAACGTCCTGCCGCCCACGAGAACGGCCCCTCCGGCGAGTCCCACGCCGCGTCGCAGCCCGTGCACCGCAGACCTGGCTGTCTCTCCCGTGACCCAGCGGGACTGGCCGCATGATGTGGCGATGCGCCCGTCAAGGGTGGAGGCCAGCTTGAGGATGACAAAGGGACGTTTCTTGACGGTCCACGTGACAAAGTCCGCGGCGAGATCCCTGCATTCATCCTCAAGGACGTTCTCAATAACTTCCACGCCCGCCATGCGCAGACGCTCTGCCCCTCCCGCTGCCTTCGGGTTGGGATCGCGCATGCCGATAACCACGCGCTTCACTCCAGCCCGGATGAGGGCTTCGGAGCAGGGCCCCGTGCGTCCCGTGTGATTGCAGGGCTCGAGCGTCACGGCAATGGTGCAGCCCTTCGGGTCAATACCCTTCTCCTGGGCGTCCCTGAGGCACATGATTTCCGCGTGGGGCTGTCCGGCCTTATGATGATAGCCGCGGGCCACGATTTTCCCGTCCCGGATGAGCACCGCGCCCACAGTGGGATTGGGGCAGGCCGTGAACCGGCCCTTCTCCGCTTCGGTGATGGCCTCGCGCATGGCCTCCCGGTAAAGGGCGGCCAGAGCGGCCGGAAGTTCTTCAGCACTCATCGCCGTGTCCTCCCTGACTGGCTCCGGCAGGATGGAATTTCGGATCCGGAACCGGCATGGGCGAGGGTTTCTCCATGAGCTCGGTCCTGATGCCGGCTTCCTCAAGCATCTCAGCGGCCAGATCATCCGGATAGCTTTCGCAGTAAAAGATGTTTTTCACGCCGCAGTTGATGAGCATTTTGCAGCACTGCAGGCAGGGGTGCGTCGTACAGTAGACATCGCACCCCAGAATGGAGACACCGTGCGTCGCGGCCTGGATGATGCTGTTCTGCTCGGCGTGGGTGCCGCGGCAGATCTCATGGCGCTGTCCCGAGGGGATATGCAGTTTGTCCCTGAGGCAGCCGATATCGAGGCAGTGGCGCACGCCGGAGGGCGCTCCGTTGTATCCGGTGGCCAGGATGCGCTTGTCCTTGACGAGGACGCACCCGACCCTGCGGCGGATGCAGGTGGAGCGCTCGCTGACCATATAGGCGATGCGCATGAAATATTCCGGCCAGGGCAGGCGCTGTGGCATGGGAACCTCCGCTGCGGGCTGGAATCTTCCGGACTGCGGGTACGTGAGGGGAGGCGGGCGGGTCAGTCCCGCGGCGCCTCCCCGTTTCCTGCAGTCTGTGAGATCCGGTTTTACGCTACCAGGTGAAGATCGGGAAGCTGCGGGCGAACTCCTCGACTTCCCTGCGGGTTTTTTCGATGACGGCCCCGTCTTTGATGTGATCGAGCACGTTGAGGATGAAGCCGGCCACGGTGCGCATGTCGTCTTCCTTCATGCCGCGCGTGGTGAGGGCGGCGGTTCCGAGACGGATGCCGCTCGTGACGAAAGGAGACCTGGTTTCAAAGGGCACCGTGTTCTTGTTCACGGTAATGCCGGCCTGATCGAGGGCGTGTTCGGCGTCCTTGCCGGTGAAGTCCTTGGCGCGCAGATCCATGAGCATGAGGTGGTTGTCCGTGCCGCCGCTCACGAGATCATAGCCGCCGTCCATGAGGCACCTGGCCAGCACGGAGGCGTTCTTCACGATCTGCTGCGTGTAGGTTTTGAAGGAAGGACGCAGGGCCTCGCCGAAGGCCACGGCCTTGGCAGCGATGACATGCATGAGCGGGCCGCCCTGGCAGCCGGGGAAGATCTGGCTGTTGATTTTTTTGGCCATGTCCTCGGAAGAGAGAATCATGCCGCCGCGGGGACCGCGCAGGGTCTTGTGCGTGGTGGTGGTCACGATATGGGCATAGGGCACGGGAGAGGGATGCACGCCCGTGGCCACGAGGCCGGCGATGTGGGCCATGTCCACGAAGAGTTTGGCGCCCACCTTGTCGGCGATTTCGCGGAAGCGTTTGAAGTCGATGACGCGCGGGTAGGCGGAAGCGCCGGCCATGATGACCTGCGGATGGCATTCCATGGCCTTCTGCTCCACTTCATCGTAATCGATGCGGCCGGTTTCCTTCGCGATGCCGTAGGACTCCACATGGAAGAAACGGCCGGAGAAGTTGACCGGGCTGCCGTGGGTGAGGTGGCCGCCGTCGGAGAGATTCATGCCGAGCAGGGTGTCACCGGGCTTCATGACGGAGAAATAGGCGGCCATGTTGGCCTGCGAGCCGGAATGGGGCTGCACGTTGGCGTAGCCGCACCCGAAGAGCTTCTTCGCGCGGTCGATGGCCAGATTCTCGGCGATGTCCACGTATTCGCAGCCGCCGTAGTAGCGGTGTCCCGGATAGCCCTCAGCGTACTTGTGGGTCAGGCAGCTTCCCTGAGCCTGGCGCACGGCGGGGGAAACGAAGTTTTCGGAGGCGATGAGTTCCAGTTTGCTGATCTGACGGTCGCTTTCGAGCACAATGGCGCGGGCGAGTTCCGGATCCTCAAGGAGAATGTCGTCCATGGTATTCCTTTTTTATCCCGGGGCGCCTTACGCGTCCCACTTTTTGAAGATGATGCTGGCGTTGGTGCCGCCGAAACCGAAGTTATTGGACATCGCGTACCCGCACTCAATGTGCTTCGAGCCGTCGCTCGTGTAGTCGAGGTCGCATTCGGGGTCCGGATGGGTCAGGTTGATAGTGCCGGGGATGGTTTTCTCATGCAGGGCGAGGGCCGTGAAACAGGCCTCGATGCCGCCGGCGCCGCCGAGGAGGTGACCGGTCATGGACTTGGTGGCAGAAATATGGAGTTTCTTCGCGTGTTCCCCGAAGGTGAGCTTCATGCCCCTGGTTTCGCAGAGGTCATTGAGGTAGGTCGAGGTGGCGTGCGCGTTGACGTGTTCGATGGCCTCGGGCGGCAGATCCGCGTCTTTGAGGGCGCGCTGCATGGCGAGAGCCATGCCGGAACCGTCCTCGTCGGGGGCCGTCATGTGGAAGGCGTCGCAGGAAGCGCCGTAGCCCACGACCTCGGCGTAGATTTTCGCGCCGCGGGCCTGGGCGTCCTCGAGCCGCTCAAGCATGAGGAAACCGCAGCCTTCGCCGCTGATGAAGCCGTTGCGCTCGGCGTCAAAGGGCCTTGAGGCGTGCGTGGGATCGTCGTTGTGATCGGTGCACAGGGCCTTCAGGGCGCAGAAACCGGAAATGCCCACAGGCGTGATGGCTGCTTCGACGCCGCCCGTGACACAGGCGCGGATGCGGCCGAGGAGCATTTCGGAATAGGCTGTGCCTATGGCAGTGGTGGCAGAGGCGCAGGCCGTGGTGGTGACCACATTGGGACCGCGCAGGCCGTATTTGATGGCGATATGGCCGGGAGCCATGTTGGCGATGAAGGAGGGAATGAGGAAGGGAGAAATCTTGTTCGGACCCTGTTCGATGAGCTTCTTGCAGTTGAGCTCAATTGTGCGCAGTCCTCCGATGCCCACGCCGAGGATACAGCCTGTGTCTTCACAGTTCTCGGGCGTCACCTTAAAGCCGGAATCCTCGAAGAGCATGTCGGCGCCCGCCACCGCAAACTGCGTGAAGCGGTCCATGTGCCGGATCTCTTTCTTGGATAAATACTTCGAGCCGTCGAAGTCCTTGACCTCACCGGCAATCTTGCATTTGTAATCGGTAACGTCGAAAAGTGTGATGGGGCCGATGCCGGATTCGCCGGCCACAAGGCGTTTCCATGTGGTCGCCATGTCCAGGCCAAGGGGGGTAACGCCGGATATGCCGGTAATGACTACGCGGGGCCGTGCCATGTCTTCTCCTTGAAAATGGTAAAAGAGGGGCAGGGCTTCAGCCCGGCCCCTCCGTTCTCTGAGCGTAGGGTGCCAGTGGGGCTTGGGACTAGCCCTTCTTCGCCTCGATGTAATCGATGGCGTCCTGCACCTTCTGGATCTTCTGGGCGTCGTCATCGGCGATTTCGATGTCGAATTCCTCTTCCATGGCCATGATGAGCTCGGTGAGATCGAGGGAGTCAGCTCCGAGGTCGTCCACGAACTTGGCTTCGGGCTTCACTTCATCGGCGCTCACGCCAAGCTGGTCTACGATGATCTTGGTAACTTTGCTGGTGACGTCAGACATATGTCCTCCAAATTGAACGATTTTTGGCAAGAGGGGCGTACCCCGCAATTGCATTCAGCAGTACATGCCGCCGTTGACGGACAGCACCTGTCCGGTGATGTAGGCGGCCCTGGGAGAGGCGAGGAAGGCGACGGCATCGGCGACTTCCTCGGCGCGGCCCAAACGTTTGAGCGGAATGACTTCCGTGTAGAGCTTTTTCTGCTCCTCCGGGAGGCTCTTTGTCATTTCGGTGTCGATGAATCCGGGCGCCACGGCGTTCACGCGCACGTTGCGCGCGGCCAGTTCCTTGGCGCTCGATTTCGTGAGTCCGATGATGCCGGCCTTCGAGGCGCAGTAGTTCGCCTGACCGGGGTTGCCCATGAGGCCAACCACGGAGGCTATGTTTACAATGCATCCGGTGCGGTTTCTGATCATGATTTTCGCGGCCTCGCGGGTGCAGAGGAAGCAGCCGCGCAGGTTCACGTTAATCACTTTGTCGAAGTCCTCTTCCTTCATGCGGATGAGGAGGCCGTCCTTGGTGATGCCCGCATTGTTCACGAGGCAGGCCAGATTGACCTGATCCTTGATTCTTTCTTTGAAGAAAGCCTTTACGCCTTCCGCGTCGCCCACATTGAGCTGGTAGGCCGCGGCCACGCTGTTCCCGGCGTTAATGAGTTCAGCCACGCCCATGGCTTCTTCCGGGCGGCTCACATACGTCAGAATAACCTGATAACCGTCCCTGGCCAGGGCGAGGGCTGTTGCCCTGCCTATGCCGCGGGAACCGCCGGTCACAAGGGCCGTGGGGGCTGTTTGAGAGAAAGTTTTCATGACGCACCTCAGAAAATTTTTCACGAACAATAGCCTGTCAGGCGTTCAAAGACAAGAATCTTTCTTGCCCGGAACGGGCAGAAGACCGGAGAGGTGCGCGTGCTTTTGGCGGAGGAGGGGGCGCGGAGACCCCGGACAGAAGCCGGGAAAGTGCGCTGCCGCACGGGAGGAGCGGGAAAGGAGAACCGGTGGGAATGTCGTTTTCTTGAGAGACACTGGGCAGGAATCCGTCCGGACGTTTACAGGGCGCGCGAGTAGCGGGTGAGCTCGTCGTTTTCCTGGATGGTTTCTGCCAGCCTGTCCAGGGTCTTTTTACGGACGAAGGTGCCGGCCATGCGGATGGCGCTGGTCATGGCCTTGGAGCTGGAACGGCCGTGACAGACGATGGCCAGGCCCTTGAGGCCGAGAAGCGGGGCGCCGCCGTATTCGGCGTAGTCCACGGTGCGGGCGAACTGCGCAAAACTGCGCTTGGCCAGAAGCCCCCCCATCATGCCCATGACACTGGATTTGAAAACGCCCTTGATCATGTGCGTGATGGCCTTGGCGAGGCCTTCGCTCATCTTGACCACGATGTTTCCGACGAAGCCGTCGCAGATGACCACGTCCACGTCGCCAGTGAAGATATCGCGTCCCTCGGCGTTGCCGATGAAGTTCAGGTTCCTGGCCATCTTGAGAAGCTCATAGGCTTCCTTCACCTGGCTGTTGCCCTTGCCTTCCTCCTCGCCGATGGACAGGATGCTCACGCGCGGTGACTCGTAGTCGAGGATGTCGCGGGCAAAGGCGTCGCCCATGAGGCCGAACTGGAAAAGGTGATAGGGACGGCAGTCCACGTTGGCGCCGGCATCGAGGAGCACCACGGGATCCTTTTCCGTGGGCATGATCGTGCACAGGGCCGGGCGTTCCACGCCTTTGAGACGGCCGATAATGAACATGCCGCAGGCCACGGCCGCGCCGGAGTGTCCCGCGCTGACCACGGCATCGGCCTGTCCTTCCTTCACGAGGCGGCAGCCAATCTGGATCGACGACTTCTTCTTGCGCCTGAGGACGTCGGCCGGGCGCTCGTTCATGAGCACCACCTCATCGGCCTGAACGAGATCGTAGTCCGCACCGGAGGTATCCAGCGTGTCGAGAACGGACACAACTTTCGGCCTGTCGCCCACGAGCAGGACTTTCAGATCGTATTTGCGGGAGGCGTCCAGGGCCCCGGGAACCAGAACAGAGGGGCCGAAGTCACCGCCCATGACGTCAACGGCAATAATTGGTCGATCGCTCATAGGTGCTCAACGCTCAGTATTTTGCATCCTGCTCAGGCGTCCGGCCGGACCGGACTGGAGGACGGATGGATTCTCCCGTCCCTGCGGGGACGCGCGCCCTGCAGGGACGGTGTGCAAAAAAAAGAGGCCGCCCGGAAGCTCCGTTCTTACTTCAGACTGAACGGAGTCCGCCGGACGCGGCTTTGGGAAAAAAGGGCACAGGGGCCGGCGGAAAGACTATTCCTCTTCGCCGCTCTTGGCGGCCTTGGGAGCAACGGTGTGCTTCCTGTACGTGCCGCAGGAAGGGCAGACGCTGTGGGGAAGGGTCGGTTTGCCGCAGGACTCGCAGTAGATGACGCTGGGAGTGGCCACGCGGTCGTGGGAACGACGGTTGCACTTGCGGGCATGGGATTTTTTGTTCTGCTGAACGGCCATGATATTCTCCTTAAAAAACTGTATTCGCTTTGTGCGCCCGGATAACGGGCTGGCTCATTTCAAGCCGGCGGAAAAGTCGTTGGCGGCCCGCGAAAGCGGGCGGTTTTTCAAAGAAGCGCACAATATCAGAAGAATGGCAAACTGTCTAGTTTTTCGTGATTTTGAGACCGCGGAGAACCGCCAGGCGGGGATCGCCGCCCGTATCGTCACAGCCGCAGGGCCCCTCGTTGAGATCCTTTCCGCAGTGCGGGCAGAGTCCCTTGCAGTCCGGGCGGCAGAGCGGCGTGGACGGCAGGGCCAGGGCGAACTGTTCCCAGGCTATGGACGCGAGGTCAAGAAGGAGGGCGCCGTGCTCGAAGACGAGATGATCATCGCCCTCTTCGAAGGTTCTTTCCGGGACTTCCTCCCCTTCATCGGGCATCTGCACGTAGTCATCGAAGTTCTCGCTGATTGAGATATCCGTGTCTTTGCAGCAGCGGCTGCAGGGCACGACGACGTCGGCGCGGATGCTGCCCCTGAGAACCCAGCCGTCGTTCATCGGAAGGATGGTGATGTTGAGCTCGGGATCCGAGGACAGCCTGCAGTCCATGTGAAAGGCCTCGATGTTCTTGCTCCACACCGCAGGATCAGTGACGCTGTATTCACGCCCTTCCGGAGGCAGGTCTCGCAGGGCTATCAAAAATTTTTTTTCTGTTTCCATATTCTGTTCCGCCGTTTTTTCCGGTACCAGACTGATTTTCCCGTGCGGAAGGCGTGTCCGCAGAAAAAATTCATAAGCGTATGCGGAGGATGTGTCCAGATCCGCTAGATCCGGGCAGTGAGCAGGAGCACAGCGAGGCCGAGGAAGATGACGGCGCATATCTTATGCATGATGACCTGCCCCTCCGGCTTCGAGTTGAAGCGGGAGAAGATGCGCCCCGCGAGAAGGGAGACGCTTGTAAAGGCCACGGAAGTGGCAAGCATAAAGATGATCCCCAGGGCGAGGCACTGCATGCCTACGTTTCCCCTGGCCGGATCGCAGAACTGCGGCAGGAAGGCCAGAAAGAATATGGAGACCTTGGGGTTCGTGATATTCATGAGGATGCCCCGCCTGTAAAGGGCAGCGTATCCGGGGAAAGCGTTCTGCGTTTTCCCCGCCCGCATGGCGCCGGCCCGCCACGAAAGCCAGGCGAGGTAGACGAGGTAGGCCGCGCCCGCGGCCTTGAGCACGGTGAACGCGACGGGAGAGGCCTGGATAAGGGCCGCGACGCCCACGGTGACCAGGGTCGTGTGAAAGCACAGGCCTGTGACAAGGCCGCACATGGTGGCGAGGCCGGCCCGCGCGCCGTACACGGCTGACTGGGCGAGCACGAAAACGATATCCGGGCCGGGAGCGAAGCCCAGCATGAGGGCCGCGCCAAAGAAAGAAAGCGCTGTGGTGAGTGATATCATGATTTGTCGGTTATGCCGTTCAGAAGGAAGGGGATTTTGGCTCCGCGGCGCATCCGCTTCACGATGCACTCGAGGCGCAGCGCCTCGGAATGGCTCCGGCAGGATCGTTCCGCCACAAGACGGACGGGTCGGCGCGAACGCGTATAGCGGGCGCCGCCCCGCTTTTCGCCGTTATGCTGGGCCACCCGGCGTTCCGTGTCTTTCGTCACCCCGCAGTAGAGGGTGTGATCGGCGCATTCCACCAGATAGACCTGCCAGGTCTCCCCGTCCATCAGACGAGCATGGCAACGAGGCCGAGGCTGACGCACCAGATGATGATGCGGCTTATCCAGGGATTGGGGACGCGACCCTCGAGGAGCGTGTGAAGGTTGTAGTAGAGTCCGAAGGCGCTTCCCACAGCCTCAAAGAAGGCGAAGCCGAGGGCGGCCAGAAAGCCCCATTTGAAGAGGCAGAAGAAAAAGAGCGTCAGCGTGACAATGCCCGCGTACTGCAGGCCGTCGCGTCCGGGGGCGTGCAGGCCGAACATGTCCTGGTAGGTGTAATGCCGCTCATACCCGGTTCCGTTTCCGCTGTTGGTATAATAATAGGTAGCGGTGTAGGTGCCGCCGTTCTTCCGGGAATCGTCATGCTCTTCGCTGATGACTTCCACGTCCACAACATTTTTTTTATCGTCGCTCATGATTTGTCCGTGTGTTTCGTAGTGGCGCGGGACCCCTGACGGACATGCTGTCCGCGGGATGCGCCCTTCTTGGTTAAGAGGAAAAGCGGGTTCCGTCAACCCGCTGAATTTTTTTTGTTTCAGGGCTGGCGGGACGGCCCTGAGTTCTTATATTCAGCCATGAGTTCCTCTGTCCCCGCCACAGGCAGGATGCCGGGCCGCGAATACCGCTTTCCCCCGGATTTCCTCCCGCGGGAGAGGGTATTTTTTTCTCTGAGGAGGCTTTTTCCATGAAACGTATTCCGGTTTCTGCCGCCATTCTGCTCGCCCTGGCTCTGACGCAGGCTGTTCCGTCCTCCGCCGCTCCGGATGACGGTTCCGCCATGAAGGAAGCTGTGACCGCTTACAATATCGGTCAGTACAAACGCACTTTTGATATCGTGAAACCCCTGGCCGATAAGGGAAACACCCGCGCGGCCGTGCTCCTGGGGCGCCTTTATGAAAACGGCCTCGGCGTCGACCCCGATCCCGTGACTGCGGCCGAATGGTACCGTAAGGCCGCTGAGGGCGGCTCCGTCGAAGGCATGAAACTTCTTTCCTTTGCCAGCAGGACGGGCTACGGCGCCGTGAAGAGCAATGCCGAGGCCTTCAACTGGATGCAGCGCGCCGCCGACGCGGGCGACGCTGAAGCCCAGTACAACCTGGCACTCATGCTGAACGAAGGGAAGATCGTCGACGCCAATCCGAAGCTCGCCTTCGCCTGGGCGCTGCAGTCTGCGAAGAAGGGATTTGGCGAGGCAGAACTCTTCGTGGGCGCCTGCTACGAGGGCGGCATAGGCACGGAAAAGAACGCGGCAGAGGCTGAAAAATGGTACGCGAAGGCTGCCAGACAGGGATTTACGGCCAGAGGCAGCGTATTCAGCCGTACCGCGGAGAGCGGCGATTCTGCCTCCGGTGCCGGACAGAACCAGCCGGTTCCGGCCGGGGACGCCCAGTCCGCGGAAGCGCCCGCCGCGGCGTCCGGTTCCGGAGCGCTGCCGGTGGCGCCGGCCGGGACCTCCCCGGCATCCTCTGCGCCGGCTCAGGGCAGCGGCGCAGGAGCGCAGGGCGGAAATTACGGCATGGATACGCCGGCGCCTCTCGTTCCCGCCACGCAGGATGGAAGTTACGGCCTTCAGACAAAACAGCCGGCCCGGCCGGCGCCTGCCGATCCGTCAGCGCCGAGCCCTGTTCCCCTCACCGGTGATCAGGCGCGTTAGCTGATTTCCTGTTCCCCTCGTGCCGTATTACGAGGGGATTTCGTCGGTGTCCTCGCCGACTTCCTCATCTTCCACGGTTGGGGCCTGGCCAGGGATCTCGCTCGCGATTTTCTTGTCCGCCGGGCCCCAGTCCCTGATGGTGATTTCCGGGCCGTTCATGCTGTAATGGGACTCCCTGAGCGTGAAGGCGATGCGCACGACGGTGTGCAGTTTGTCCTGCCCGATTTCCTGGGCGAGCCCCCAGCCCTTGGCCCGCAGGGTATGTCCGTCGACCGTGTCCCGGATCACCAGGGATACGCTGTCCGAGCGGCCGCGGAAGGTAGAGCGGCCCACTATTTCCACCGGATTGGAGACGAAGACAGGTTCGGCGTTGCCTGTTCCGAAGGGTTCCATGAGAGCGAGTTCCTTCAGGTGTTCGGGATTGGCCGCCTCCCCGAGGGAGAGCTCTCCGTCGATGGCCAGCATCTGTTCCGGCTGCTTCCCGAGGCGGCGTCTGGTCATTTCCTCGAAATCGTGCCTGAATGCGTCGAGCTGCCCCGGCAGGATGCGCACGCCGGCGGCCTGCTTGTGGCCGCCGAAGGCGAGCAGATGCTCCGGTATCTCGGCGAGGCCGGCGTAGAGGTCGAAGCCGGGAATGGATCTGCCTGAACCCTTGAGCGTGTCCTTGTCGTCGCAGACGATGATGCAGGGGACGTTGAATTCCTCGATGATGCGCGTGGCCACGATGCCGATGACACCGGGGTGCCACTGCTTGCCATAGAGGACAAGCCCCGTGATCCTGCCCTTCTTCTGCTGCTCCCTTGCCTGGTTCCTGGCTTCGTCCAGAATGATGCTTTCCGTGTCGCGGCGCGTCGTGTTGAGTTCGTCGAGTTCCTGGGCAAGCTCGGCGCCCTCCGCGTGATCCGTGCTTCTCATAAGCTCGAGAGCGATTTTCGCGTGACGCATGCGCCCGGCCGCGTTGATGCGCGGCGCCAGCTTGAAGCTCACCTGCGTGGCGCTGACGTTTTCCCTGTAGCCTATGCCGCAGACTGCCTTGAGTGCTGCTATACCCGGCCGTTCCGGTCTCACAAGGTGCTTCAGGCCGCCGTGCACGAGAATGCGGTTCTGTCCCGTAAGGCGCATGACATCGGCGAGAGTGCCGAGGGCCACGAGGTCGAGTACCCTGTCCATGACGAAGTGTTTGCCGTCTTTCTTTCCGAGCCTCGCGTTGACGGCGGCCATGAGGAAGAAGGACACGCCGACGCCGGCGAGATGGGGACAGGGCGCCTTCGCGGGATCGCCCATGCGCGGGTTGAAGAAGAAGGTCGCGGGCGGCAGGTTTTCCGGAGGTAGATGATGGTCGCTCACGACCACATCCATGCCGAGTTCCCGGGCCCTCTTTATGGCTTTCACGTCCGAAATGCCCGAGTCCACGGTGAGCAGGACCTGGCAGCCCTTTTTCGCGAGCTCTTCCACGGCGGGCACGTTGATGCCGTAGCCTTCGGTATGCCTGTCCGGAATATGCCAGAGCGGATGGAAGCCGTGGAACTCCAGCACATCGAGCACAATGGCTGTGCTCGTGGTGCCGTCCACGTCATAGTCGCCCCAGACAGCGAGCTGCCTGCCTTCCAGAAGCGCTTTGACGAGAAAGTCGGCTGCCTCGGGAATCTGCGGCCATTTCTCCGGATTGACCAGGCCTGAGAGAGACGGGTTGAGATAGCTGTCGATTTCCTTTCTGCTGCACAGCCCCCGCCGTCTGAGTATGTTCATCAGAAACGGTGAGATGTTCAGGCTGTCGGCAAGGGCGGCGCTCTGCTCGTCGTTCAGCGTGGAGCTTCCAGGCTCATTTCTGTAATACCATTGAGCCATTCTGCCTCCCTTGAAATGAATCAGCTCAGAATCCGTACACGTACTGCGATACGCTGTTTTTCCTCTGACGGGAAAGGGACGGACCCGGTCCGCCCGCCTCCGGCGTGTTATCCCGCCGTTTCCATTTCCCTGATTATGGCGCGCGCCGCGGCAGCGGGATCAGCCGCGCGCGTGATGGGACGGCCCACGACAAGAAAGTCCGCGCCGTCGCGCACAGCCGCGGCCGGCGTGCAGACGCGCGCCTGATCGTTGGCGTCGGCTCCCGCCGGACGGATACCGGGGCACAGGGCAAGGAGGCTCGTCTCCCTCTTAATGTTCCTGACTTCCTTTCCGGAGCAGACTACGCCGTCAAGGCCCCACTGATCAGCGCTGCGGGCGAGTTCCAGGGCGAAGTCTGTGGGCATGAGGCTGATGCCGGGCATCTCGCAGGGGCCGAAGCTCGTGAGCGCGGTCACACCGAAGATGTACGGCCTCTTTCCCCCTGACGCAGCCTGCTCGGCCGCGTCCATGGCAGCCTCGCACATCTTCTGCCCGCCCTGGCAGTGTATGGTCATGAGGGAGGCGCCCGTTTTCACGCCCGCCCTGACGGCCTGCGCCACCGTGTTGGGGATGTCGTAGAATTTCAGATCGAGAAAGACCCTGAAGCCCATGCCGGAAAGTTTTGCGATGATATCCGGCCCGGCCAGAACGAAGGCTTCCATGCCCACCTTGCACCAGGGCACAATGCCTCTGAGTGTGCCGGCCATGGAGAGAATCTGATCCGTTTCGGGAAAGTCGAGGGCTGCAATGAGCTCAGCCATGGGGAACTCCTTAGAAGAGAAGAGAATCGAGAAGGGCTGTGTGGAGTTTCGGGGCAAGGGTGGCCTGCAGGTAGGCGGCCCTGAGATCCTGGTAGGCGCGGTCAAGGTCATCGTTGAGGATGAGGCTGTCAAACCATCTGGCTTCGCGGATTTCCTGCCGCGCGTCGGCGAGGCGGACCCTGATGACCTCATCGGTATCCGTGCCGCGCCCGCGCAGGCGCTTCTCGAGCTCTTCCATGCTCGGGGGCAGAATGAACACGAAATGCGCCGAAGGCAGGGACAGATGGAGCTGTGCCGCACCCTGAACGTCAATGTCGAAGAGAATATCCCTTCCCGCGCGCTGCGCTTCGAGAACCGGAGCGAGCGGCGTGCCGTAGAGATTGCCGTGCACCTCGGCCCACTCGGCGAATTCGTGCCTGTCTCTGCGCGCTATGAAATCTTCCCTTGTGGTGAAATGGTAATCGCGGCCGTTTACCTCTCCTGCGCGGGGGGATCTCGTGGTGAAGGAAATGGAATAGGTGAAGCCGGGAAATTCAGCAGTGAGTTTCCTGATGAGGGTGGTCTTGCCCGCACCCGAGGGGGCGCTGATGACCAGAGCTGTGCCAAGGCGCATTATTCTGTTTCTCCTGAACTGAAACGCTGGCTCATGGTGTCGGGCTGTATGGATGACAGGATGACATGGTTGGAGTCAGTGACAATGATGGAACGGGTTTTCCTTCCCTGTGTGGCGTCAATGAGCCTGCCTTCAGAACGGGCGTCTTCCCTGAGCCGCTTCATGGGCGAGGAGGCCGGATTGACGATGCTCACGATGCGCGAAACCGGTACGAAGTTGCCGTACCCGATATTGATGAGCCTGTCCTGCTGCATGGCGTTTTGTTCCTACTCGAGGTTCTGCACCTGTTCGCGGCATTTCTCGAGTTCGTTCTTGTAATCGACAACGAGGCGGGACAGCTGGACATCGGGAATCTTGTTTCCGCAGGTGTTAATCTCGCGGAAGCATTCCTGCAGGGTGAAGTCAAGGCGGCGTCCCACGTCGCTTTCCTCCTGCAGAAGCTCCCTCAGATGCTCGAGATGGGTCGAGAGCCTGGTGATCTCCTCTGTCACGTCCAGCCGGTCCATGAGCGTTACGACTTCCTGGAGAAAGCGTGACTCCTCTATTTCGCCACAGTTCAGGGAGGCGAGCTCTTCATTGATGCGTTCGTGCAGGGCTTCCGTGCGATCCTTTTTAATGATCGGCGCGCGTTCCCTGATGAGTTCGGTCCACTCTTCCATGCGCAGTACCCTGGCCATGAGGTCGCGGGAGAGCGCCTCTCCTTCAGTCTGGCGTGCCTCGTTCCAGTCATCGAGCGCCAGGGCGAGTCCTTTCTCGAGAGACGCCACCACGCTTTCGTCGAGATCCTCGGCCGGCGCGCCCCACAGCCCGTCAATGGCGAGGAGGGCGTTGTAGTCCGGCGTGAAATTTTCCTCTCTCGATTCGGCGAGGGCCGCCAGCGCGTCCAGCATGCCCGATGCCTGGGCCGCGTCAAAATGCGGCGCGAAGAGGCCCGAGGCGAACTGAAGTGACAGGGTGATGTCGACCCGCCCCCGCGAGGCGCGGCGTTTCACGATTTTCTCGAAACGGCTCTCCATGTTGCGGACGGCCGCGGGCAGACTCCACTTGAGCTCAAGGCGTTTGCCGTTGACACTGCGGACCTCCCACTGCTGGGTGAGTCCGCTGTCTTCCATGATGTATCTGCCAAAGCCAGTCATGCTTCTCATGGGGAATGCTTCCTTTCTACAGGTTATATCCCTTTCTTCTAAAGTGATTGGGGGGCATTTTCAAGTGTAGTGAAGAGCGTGACGCCGGCATATGCCGGAAAAGGGGAGAAATGTCACACCTGCCCGGCCCGGCGGGGCAGTGCGGTATCTTTGCAGGATTCATGGCCTGGGATATAGGAATCTGAGAACAATCCGCCAGGAGGTTTTTGCATGTCGGGAGTAACTCTTGAAAATCTGAAGAGGGGCATTGACGCCGCTCTGGGCAGAAAGGAAAGCTGTCTCGCGCTCACAAACGCGAAGGTGGTTGACGTCATGAACTGTGAGGTGATTCCCGGCGCCACCGTTGTCATCGACGGCGGCAGAATCGCTGCTGTGCTGCGCGGCGAAGAGGCAGAGTCCGTGAACGCCCAGTCTGTCGTTGACTGCGGGGGAAAATATCTCATCCCGGGCCTCATGGACGCCCATGTGCATATCGAGTCCACGCTGCTCACTCCGGGAGCGTTCGCTGCTGCCGTTCTTCCCTGCGGCACGACGCGCGTAGTGGCAGATCCGCACGAGATCGCCAATGTCGGAGGCCAGCTTGCCCTGCGCTATATGTATGACGCGGCCGCGGGCCTGCCCCTTTCCATCCATTTTGCCCTGCCTTCCTGCGTGCCCTGTACGCCCTTCGAGGACGCCGGCGCTGAACTGACTGCGCTGGACCTTGAGCCGTTCCTCCATGAGGGAAAAACCATCTCTCTCGGCGAGGTTATGAACTGCCCCGGAGTTCTGGCCTGTGATGACGATCTGCTCTGTAAAATCAGGGATACCCGCAACGCGGGGCTTGCCGTGGACGGTCATTCCCCGGGACTCGCCGGAGCCGGTCTGCAGGCGTACGCCGGATGCGGCATCCTGAACGACCATGAATGCGGAACGCCGGAAGAGATGAAGGACCGCATTGCTGCGGGCATGTACGTCTTTATCCGAGAAGGCTCTGCCGCCCGCAATCTCGAAGCCCTCCTGAAAGGCCTCACCCCCGCCAACGCCCACAGGTGCGCCTTCTGTACGGACGATCTGCACGCCGGAGACATCCTGGCGCACGGTCATATCAACCATATTCTCGCCAAAGCCGTAAAGGCCGGCATACCCGCCCCCGTCGCCGTGTCCATGGCCACCATCAATCCCGCTTCCTGCTACGGCCTGCAGGGAGTAGGGGCCATAGCCCCCGGATACGCCGCGGATCTCTGCCTGGTCGAAGACCTCGTGTCGTTCCGTGTGCAGGACGTCTGGTGCGCCGGACGTCAGGTTGTGAGGGACGGCAGGCTTGAGGCTGATATTCCGTCCGCTTCTGTGCCGGCTCCGCTCCTCGACAGTGTGCGCCTCGGAGACTTCAGCACGGGCGCCTTACGGCTCCCGGTTCCCTCGGGAAAGGCGCATGTCATAGGTATGCAGCCGCACTCCCTTGTTACCGAAGACAGGGTGATGCCCGTCGAAACGGAAGACGGCTGTTTCGTGGCCGGCCGCAATCCCGGTCTCTGCAAAGTGGCTGTTGTCGAACGCCACAAAGGCAGTGGAAAGGTCGGGCTGGGCATACTTGGCGGATACGTCAAAGAAGGGCAGTTCCTCGGCGGGGCCCTCGCGACGAGCATCGCTCATGATTCGCATAACATCGTCTGCGCCGGCGATTCCGATGAAGACATGGCAGCGGCCATTGAGGCCGTGGCCCGCATGCACGGCGGTATAGCCCTGGTCCGTCAGGGGCGTGTTCTGGCTTCGCTTGCTCTCCCTGTGGGAGGCCTCATGAGCACGGAAACTGCCGGAGAGACAGCCCGGAAGCAGGAAGCCATTTTTGCCGCGGCCAGGACTTTCGATGTCAGTCCTGATGTCGACGCGGTGATGAGCCTGAGTTTTATGTCGCTGTGCGTCATCCCCGCGCTGAAGGTCAATACGCGCGGTCTCTTTGATGTCGGAAAGTTTACTTTTGTTCCGGTGGACGCGGAAGCGTAGTCTAAAGAGTTCAGAGATACTGAGAAGCGAAAAGCAGGGAGCCGCGATCGAAACTGCCGCTCCCTGCTTTTTTCTGTCTTCTGTGGATGAAAGGGGAAATGGCTTCTCTCCCAGCCGGGGAAGAGTCTTTCTCAAATGTCGGCGTGACGCGCGGACAGTTATTTGCCCATTGCGCTGAGGAAATCCCTGTTGGATTTTGTCCCCTTCATTTTATCGAGGAGGAATTCCATGCCGTCGAGCGGCGTCATGGGCGCGAGTATCTTACGCAGGATCCAGACCCTGTTCAGGACGTCTTCGGAAAGGAGCAGTTCTTCACGGCGCGTGCCGGAACGGTTGATATCCATGGCGGGGAAGACGCGTTTTTCGGAAAGGTGACGGTCGAGATATATCTCCATGTTGCCAGTACCCTTGAATTCCTCGAAGATGACCTCATCCATGCGGGATCCCGTGTCTGTCAGTGCCGTGGCTATGATAGTGAGGCTGCCGCCTTCCTCCACGTTACGGGCGGCGCCGAAAAAGCGTTTGGGGCGCTGCAGGGCATTGGCATCGAGGCCGCCGGTGAGCACGCGTCCTGACTGGGGAGTGACGCTGTTGTAAGCCCTGCCGACCCTGGTGATGGAATCGAGGAGAATGACAACATCGCGTTTGCGTTCCACCAGACGTTTTGCTTTTTCAAGCACCATTTCGCAGACCTGCACGTGGCGCTGCGGCGGTTCGTCAAACGTGGAGCTGATGACCTCGGCTCCTTTTACCGTGCGCTCCATATCTGTCACTTCTTCCGGGCGCTCATCGATGAGCAGGACGATGAGGTAGCATTCCGGACTGTTCGTCGTGATGGCGTTGGCAAGAGACTGAAGAAGAACCGTTTTGCCGGTTCTCGGAGGCGCGACAATGAGCCCGCGCTGACCGCGGCCTATGGGAGCAAGAAGGTCGATGATCCTGTTGGAGTAATTCTGGGCGCCGTTTTCCATGATGAGCTGGCGCATGGGGTAAATGGGCGTCAGGTTGTCGAAGAGCACGAGGTTGCGTGCCTTGTCTGGATCCTCGAAGCCGATGCTGGTCACTTTCAGCAGGGCGAAATAGCGTTCGCCCTCTCTCGGAGGACGGATTTGCCCCGCAACAATGTCTCCCTTGCGCAGGGAAAATTTGCGTATCTGCGAGGGAGAAACATAGATGTCATCAGGACCCGGCAGATAGGAGCAGAGGGGAGAGCGGAGAAAACCGAAGCCGTCCGGAAGGATTTCCAGCACGCCGTCCCCGTAGATAGCGCCATTCTGGGATGCGCAGGCCTGCAGAATAGCAAAGCTGAGTTCCTGCTTGCGCAGGGAACTGGCGTTTTCAATGCCGTATTTTTCGGCCAGGTGCATCAAATCGGCCATTGAGAGTGTTTTCAGTGTGGAGAGCTTGAGCGGTGTGCCGGACGAGATACCGTCCAGAAAAGCATCGTTTGTTTTCTGCATGTCAGTGGTATCAATAAAAAAGAGTTTAGTATGTTGGAAAGATATTACGAGAAATTTTGAATTTGAGAATGAAGAGGAAAAGAATAGCGGGAAGGAAGGGGAGGGTCAAAAATAATAATTTAATACTCAAAAAACAACTTCAAAATACCAACATTATATCCATTCGTAAAGTATATTTGATGGTGTGGTGTATTGAATTAAACTGGAAAAGTGATCAACTTCGGATAAAAAATCTATGTATCAGATTATCGCCTCGCTCGCCGCAAAGAAGTGTGCGGAGAAGGAGTTGTTTTTTTGTAGAGATTGTCTTAATATATAAGTACAAAGTTGACGTCTGTAATGCTTTGACAATGATTCGTCATAGTTTAATATAGAATGCAAATTTTCGAGCCTGATATTTTTTTATTATAATTTTAACTCGTCTTATAGTAAATTATTTTTGTATGTTGTGATTTTTTTGATTTTATCATGTATAATATTTAAAATATGGTTATACGTTAGTTATATTAATTTGTTTAAGGTAATAAAAATGTAAATAATATTTTTTATTGTAATCAATAACGCGGTAACTATTTATAGAGATATATTTAAATTTTTTCTTTTGTATTATATTCATCTGCGTGGTGTTGTATTTGTACTTTACAGGTATAAAGAGTTTTTTCTTGGTTATCTCCTTACTCGAAAAGCAATCTTAAGAAGTATTTTTATGTAAAATTAGCTATAATATTATGTAATTTAGTAAAAATATTATAGTTTTTTTATTAATTTACTAAATACATATATAATGAATTTTCTTATAGGATTATCTTTTCGTAGGAATTTATATGATATTTTTTTAAGTTTTCTCCATTTATATGCGTCATCAATATAGCTTTGTATTTCATTGCCAATTGATATATTGCCATTTTTTATATTTTCAAGCGTTGTATCACTTGTTGTATCGATGTTGCATTTTCTTAATATTTCACCAGCTTTGTAAATTACATAAGGATGGTATATGTTTTGAGTGTTATTTAGTGAAAAGTTAAAATATTTTTTAAACATATCTATGTAAAAATATAAATCAAATATATTATTTTTTGATAAAAAATAATATAAATTTTCACATATATAAGTATGATCTAATGCGTTTAATCCTTTTTTATTGAATGTATCGAACATTATTCCACTTGGGTGTCTATAATAAGTATATACACACGTATCTATAAAATTGACTTTATTTGCAACAAACAGGTAACATACATGCCAATAAGCATCTTCGTATCGTAAACCTTCTGGAAATCTTATATTATATTTATCTATAATTGATTTTCTATATAATTTACCCCATGCGCTAACATGGAATTCTAAAATTTCATTATTTTTTAAAATTTTTACGCCTTTCCATGGAATTTTATAATAAATAGAATCAGATAATTGCATATCTTTATTTGATTCATATATTATATTTACTGTGCCAACAGACATGTCACAGTTCTGTATTGCACTGTATAATTTTGATATTTCGAATCCATGAGCTTCATTTTTATTTCCCAAACGATCATCACTATCTACAAATAAAATAAATTCTCCTTTCGCAATATCCAAGCCAGCATTTCTTGCAGAAGACAAACCACCATTTTTTTTATTTATAATTTTAATTCTTTTATCATTTTTCTGTATCTTTAGTATTTCTTCTAAAGAATTATCTGTTGAGCCATCGTTAACAAAAATTATCTCAAGATCTTTGAAATCTTGTTTTAGTATTGAATCAGCACATGTATTTATATATTTTTCACAGTTATAAACTGGAACAATGACACTAATCATAAACGAACCTCTTTATTTTATTCTTAAGCTCGTATATATTTGAAATTAAGGGATATAAAAAACTATAATTTAATATTATATATGATTCCAATTTTTCTTTTTTATTAAAAGGAACTTTACTGAAATTTATTTCATTTTTATTTAAATAATTCCACTCGCTAGCCCATTTTTTCAAAAAATCATCTTTATATTTTTTATCTATCCGAATATAGTTCCACCTATAATTATTTAACTGAATTATAGGTAATATGTTTTTTACTTTATCATATGATACTGCATCTTTTTTTACAGTTTTAAATATTTCTTCCCATTCTTTGTTGACACAAAATACTTTTCCTTTGCTTTTTACACTAGATGAATCATTTGTTTGTCTGTAATTTAGTAGACATTTATTTATCTGCATGTATCTTTCTGCCCAAAAATATACTTTAAAACAAAAGGAAAGATCTTGATAACTTGCTCCCGGTGTTTCTAAAAATTTTATGTTGTTTTTTTCTAAAAAATTCTTTTTGTAGATACTACACCAAAGTGAAGGCATTTGAAAAAAAATTGATAGATTATCAACAGGACGAAATACTTTATTTTTTTCTATAAAATCAAAGTGCTCTTCTTTGATACATTCATCTGAATAATAATAATTAAAACAGCATCTTGATATATCTAAATCATATTTTTTTGCATTGTCATAAAGTAACTCGTACATATTATTTTCTATAAAATCATCAGACTCTACAATACCAATATATTCTCCTTTGGATATTGAAAAACCCAGATTTAGTGAGGCGCCATAACCGCTATTTTTTTTGTCAACAACCCTAATTTTAGGATTGTTTTTTTCAAAATTTTGCAAAACCTTTAGTGTATTATCTGTAGATCCATCATTTATACATATTATTTCTACGTCATCTAATGTTTGATGTAATATAGAGTTTATACATTTATCAATGTATTTTTCGCTATTATAACAAGGAACTAAAATAGAAACTTTTATATTTTCTCCCATTTACATGCTCCAAATTTGAAAAAATTATTTATAGAGTCCAATTTTTTAATAAAAACACTTAAATATTTTTTTGTATGTAGGAGATCAATCTAGATTTCATTAATTAGAAATTAACAGAATTTAGTGAGACGATAGTGCACGTACGGTGGAAAGGTTTTTCCCATTGGGTTGTCTTTCGATTGGGGAGCATATGCTAATCCAAAATATTCCATTTTTAATAATTATTCTTCAATGCTTTATTAAACATTAAAAATAAAAAAACTGGCAATTCATTTGATAATTAACTTCTTTATCCTCCAAATAGTTCCTCCTGACCGCACTATATATTTTATTTATAATCCGGTAACCTCCAAGTGTTGGGGAATATAAGGAGGCATTTCTCTTTTGTAAATCTTAAAACGGAGCATTGCTCAGGTAAAGTGAAAAATATTCGAAGTTTACCTGCTCTTGGCGGTTTCTTTATTAGCCGTGCAGACAGCCTTTTCAAGTCCATCGTTCGCAAAGGCTTCAAGCACATGGATGCCACTGTCCATGGCATCGTGCCAGAGTTCCCGGTCCCTCCCCTGCGGATGCCCCAGAACCCAGTTAATAACATCGCCTTTCTGGATGGGCCGTCCGATGCCGAGGCGGAGCCTGTAGAAATTCGGGGTACCGAGCTGCTGGGTAATGGATTTCAGGCCGTTGTGCCCGGCATTGCCTCCGCCGAACTTGAAGCGCAGTGATCCCGGAGGCAGATCGAGCTCGTCATGAACCACGATGAGCGATTGGGGATCGATGCGGTGCCAGGCCAGAAGCGGCTGCACACAGTTCCCTGAAAGGTTCATGAAGGTGAGCGGTTTGGCCACAAGCCAGGTTCCGCCCAGTGAATCCAGTTTCACGCGCCAGAGATCGCAGGTGAAGCGCCCTCCATTCTGCGCGGTCACGGTTCCTTCTTCCTCTGCGAGCTTTAAGAGTCTGTCGACAAAGAGAAATCCCGTGTTGTGCCTGGTTCCGTCATATTTTGTTCCGGGATTTCCCAGTCCCACGATCGCGCCCCGGTAATCCATGGCAGATGCGCTCCTTTTTATGAAAACTTGCGGAAGCTCTGCTTCCGGTGCTCTTTGGATAAAAGGAAAGAAAACATGAAAAAGGCCGGCATCCGATAAAAGATGCCGGCCTTTGAATACCTGGTGAGAAGGCGGTTACTTGCCAGCCTTGTTACTGTCGGCGGCAGCGGCATCGCCTTCGGCGGCACCGGCCTTGGCATCCGCGCCAGCGGTAGCGGAAGCGGCAGCAGAGGCAGCGGAAGCAGCAGCGGACTGAGCTTCAGCGGCAGCCTGGGCAGCATCGAATTCAGCCACTTCCTTGGTCTTCTCGAGCACGGCCACAACAGTGTAGTTGTTGTCGAACACGGCACGGGAACCGGCGGGCATCTGAATCTTGTCGATGGAGAGGCTCTGGTTCATATCAATGTCGGTGACGTCGATGGAAATCTTGTGGGGCATATCCAGAGGCTTGGCGGCAACGGAAATGGTTTCCACATAGGTTTCGAGGAAGCCGCCGAGCTTGACGCCCTTGGCCGTGCCGGTGAATTCGACGGGCACGTCAACCGTGATTTCCTGATCGAGATCAACACCGTAGTAATCGATATGGGTGAAGCGCTTCTTGTAAGGATGCTTCTGCACGTCCCAGAAGAAGCAGGGATATGTGGTCTTCTTGCCGTTGTCGTCAATCTCAAGGTTGAAAACGGTGGTGTTGCCGATTTCAAAGTAGAGCTGTTCGAGAGGCAGGGAAGGAACCTGCACATTGATGTTTTCGCCCTTGCGGTTGTAGAAGACGCCGGGAACAAGGGACTGCGCACGCAGACGGTGAGCGACGCCTTTGCCGGCGCCTTCTCTCTTCTGGGCACAGAGGGTTTTTTCGATAGCCATAATATTTACTCCTTAAGCGCCGCAGGGCGCGAAGATGAATTGTACAGGAGGTTTGCCTGTCCGCGGTACGCGGAACTAGACAAAAAGAACGCTGACGGAAGAGCCGGTGTGAATATTGGAAATGGCCTTTCCGAGGAGCGAGCCTACGCCCACGACATGGAGCTTGGAGCAGCGTTCCTTTTTCTCTCCCAGAGGAATGGTGTCCGTAACGAAGACCGCATTGAGGGATTCAGTGGCATTGATGCGGTCAATGGCCGGACCGGAGAGAACGGCGTGAGTGGCGCAGGCGATAATTTTTGTGGCGCCATTTTCGAGCAGGACTTCAGAAGCCGCGCACAGCGTGCCTGCCGTGTCGATCATGTCGTCAACGATGATGGCCGTTTTGCCTTTGACATCGCCGATGACGTGCATGGCCTGAGCCTGATTGGGCTTGTCGCGGCGCTTGTCCACAATGGCGAGGGGAGCGCTCAGACGCTTCGCGTAGGAGCGGGCGCGTTCCACGCCGCCGGCATCGGGGGAAACGATGACCGGATCGCCTTCCATGGCTTCGCGCAGGGGATCGAGCATGACAGGCGTGGCGAAAAGGTTATCAACGGGGCAGTTGAAGAAGCCCTGAATCTGTCCGGCGTGGAGGTCAATGGTGACAAGACGCTGGGCGCCGGCGACCGTGATGCAGTCGGCAACCAGCTTGGCGCTGATGGGTGCCCTCGGGCTAACCTTGCGATCCTGGCGGGCATATCCGTAATACGGCACAACGGCGGTGATGCGGCCGGCCGAAGCGCGCTTCAGGGCATCGCACATGAGGCAGAGCTGGATGAGGTTGCGGTTTACATCCGGAGGACACGTGGGCTGCACAACGAAGACGTCGTCGCCGCGGACATTGGCTCCAATTTCGACGCGAAGTTCGCCATCACTGAAAGTGGTGGCCAGTGTCTGGGTTAACTGACAGCCAAGGTGATCACAAATGGCCTTGGCCAGTTCAGGATTCGAAGTTCCTGTGACAATCTTTAAGTCGTTCATCATGCTGCTCTGCCTTGCCCCGCCCGGTGGTGAAAAGCTCAGGGGTTATGGCTGGGATGGAAGGAATTGAACCTTCGAATAACGGAGCCAAAACCCGTTGCCTTGACCGCTTGGCTACATCCCAGTACGAATATGCAAATGGTGTACGGGCCAGTTTTTGGAAAGCTCTCTTTCGGCACTGCGCGCACCCGCCGCGTCGGAGAAAATTCCGAAGATGCTGGAACCGCTTCCGCTCATGGAGGCTGCTGCCGCGCCAAGTTCAAGCAGCGAACGCTTAATATCTGCTAATTCCGGGTACCGGGGAAATACTGCGGTTTCGAGATCGTTCACGAACGCGTTGCCTGGAGTACACAATAGACTGACTCCCTTATCTTCTTCGTGAGTCGTTGTCAAGGCTGCCGGCACCGTTTGTGCAGGGGACGCAGGCTTCACTGAAAAGCCTGGAACCATCCCGTCGAAAGCCTTATAGGCCCAGGGGGTGGACACCCGGATATCAGGCGTTACGAGGAGTATTTCGCTGCCGGGGAGGGAAACAGAGCAGGGTGTGAGTTTGTCACCGATGCCTGTTACCCGCATCGGAGTCCGGGTCAGGAAGAAGGGAACATCGGCTCCCACTTCGCAGGCCATGGCGGCCAGTTCCCCATCGCTCAGAAGCCCCCCGCCGCTTTGTCTGTCCAGCCAGTTTCTGAGGAAGAGCAGCAGAACGGCCGCATCGGAACTCCCGCCTCCGAGCCCCGCACCCCAGGGGATCCCCTTTACCAGACGGACGCGAAGGCCTGGCGCTTTCCCGGCGTGTTTTCTGAAAACTTCCCAGGCCTTTGTCAGCGTGTTGTTCCGGGTATCGATGCCCCGCTCAGCGCATTCCACGCGTATTGTTCCGCCGGGTACCTCCCGGATGAAAAGCTCATCGTGAGGTTCGTCAAGAGGGAGGAACAGGGAATCGATAAGATGGAACCCGTCAGCCCGCCGGCCTGTTATGGTAAGGCCTATATTGATTTTGCATCCTGCGGTGAGCCTGACTTCTTCCGCGTTTTCGGAGGAGATGCGCGCGTTCACGTGTCTGTCCCTTGTGGTTTCTTCAGGCGGCCGGCTTAGAGTGTTTCGACAGTGAAGTGATCGTTTGTGTAGACACAGATTTCGCTCGCGATCTGCATGGAGTCGCGCGCGATGGTTTCCGCGTCGAGGTCGGAGTGGCGCAGAAGAGCTCTGGCCGCAGCCAGGGCATAGGGGCCGCCTGAACCGATGGCAGCCACGTTGTCATCCGGTTCAATGACATCGCCCGTGCCGGAAAGCAGGAGAATGTGTTCCCTGTCGGCCAGAAGAAGCATGGCTTCCAGTTTCTGAAGGTATTTGTCCCTGCGCCACTGCTTGGTGAGTTCCACTGCGGCCCGTGTCAGATTGCCGTGGTACTCCTTCAGCTTGGCTTCGAAAAGTTCAAAGAGTGTGAAGGCATCAGCCGTGGTTCCGGCAAAGCCGGCCAGAATGTTACCGTCTCCCACGCGGCGGATTTTGCGCGCCGTGTGCTTCATAATCATTGTCTGGCCGAGGGTGACCTGGCCATCGCCGGCCATCGCCACATGCCCGTTTTTCTTAATGGCCAGAATGGTTGTGGCGTGCATGTCCATAGGGCTGTTTACATCTTTTTCCATATTTCTACGCGTTCCTTATAAATGGTGGAAAGTTTCTGAAAATCGCCGGGAGCTGAGGAAGAGAGGCCTTTGGCTCTGTCGTAATAGCGTTCGGCGAGATCCTTTCTCTGGGCGTACAGCGCGGCGTACGTCATATGGATGTACGCGAGCGCCTGTCTGCCGGTGCCGCCGTAGCTCCGCGCAAGAGCCTCGTGGACGTCGGATTCCTCAGGCACGTAGCGCAGGACATCGCGGAACTGGGCCTGGGCTTCGCTGTGCCGGCCACTGTCATCAAGCAGGCGGGCAAGGAAAAAGCGGGCCATGAAATCCCTGGGATCGATACCCGTCGCCCTGGAGAGAAGCTGATTGGACTTCTGTGAATCCCCTTTGCGGTATTCGAATATCCCGGCTTCCCTGAGGACAAGCGGATCCGAAGGTGCCGCGGCGACCGCGGCGGAAAAGGCTTTTTCCGCTTCGACAACGTTGTTCTGCCGCGAGTAAACCATTCCCCTGCCCATGAGCGACAGCGCGTCTGATCCACGGAAGCGCTGCAGAGCTGCCTGCGCGTCCCCGTAACGGCCCCAGAGGAGAACCTGCATGCGCTGGAAGCGCCTGTTGTCAAAGGATTTGTTCTGGATGGAAAGCGGCATCGTCTTGATGCGGGCCGTAATGCCTGTGATACGATCGCCAATGTCCGGGTGCGTGGAAAGATACGTGGGAACGTGGGTTCCGCTCATCCAGCTTTTCTGACGGAGGATTTTGAATCCGTTCACGAGACCCACAGGCGGGTAGCCTGCCTTGATGAGATACTGCATGCCGATCTGGTCGGCTTCCGTTTCATCGGCGCGGCTGTAACTCAGCAGTGCGGACTGTCCTGCGCCGAAGGAGGCAGCCGCGGCCGCGCCGCCGGCGCCCGCAGCCACGCCGGCTATGGCGAGCAGCAGGGAGCCCAGGGTAATCATCTGCGCTTTTTCAATGCGGCTGGCTACGTGACGCTGGGTCACGTGAGCCAGTTCGTGACAGAGCACGCCGGCCACCTGATCCTCGCTCGTGAAGTTCATGAGCAGCCCGGTGAATACGTAGACGTACCCGCCGGGAACGGCGAAGGCGTTCATGGCGTTGTGCAGAATGACAGCCGAATGGAAATTGAAGGGCTGCGGTGGAATGGAGGAGGCAATGCGTTCCACAAGATAGCGCACGTATTCGCTCACTTCGGGATCCTGCACGATGGGCAGGTTGGAGCGGATCATGACGTCAAACTTGTGTCCCATTTCCTTTTCGTCTTTCAGGGAGACGCCGCCAAAGAAAAACGCCTGCGCGGGAGCCTGCCAGAGGGCGGAAAGAGTGAAGACAAAGAGAGTGATGCTCGCAGCAAGGCGGAACAGGCGTGAGATTTTTTTCGGGGCCATGCTAAACCTTACCTCTGAAAGAAGAGTTTCTGAAACGTTCCCCGCCGGGAATAGCCCCGGAGAGGAACGTCATTTCCAGAATTTACGCGAGATCCCAGACCTGTCCTTCAGGGGTGTCACGGACTTCAACGCCGAGGGCGGCAATCTGGGCACGGATTTCGTCAGAGCGCTGGAAGTCCTTGTTCCTGCGGGCCTCGAGGCGCTGGGCCAGAAGCTCTTCAACCTTCTTGGGGTCGATGTGGAGATTCTCACAGCGTCTGGCGCGCAGCTTCTGGAGAAAGGTTTCCGGATCCTCGCCAAAGAGTCCCGTGATGCCGGCGACGCGGCCAAGCCGCTCTCTGTAGGAATTAAGAATTTCCCTTGTTCCTTCGGAGGCTCTGAGTGCCTTGTCATCGAGCAGGCGGTTTACGATGCGGGCCATGGAAAAAACGTGTCCCAGGGCCTGGGCTGTATTCAGATCGTCGTCAAGGGCGCTGATGAAAGCCTGTTCCAGGCCGTCCCATTCCTTTCTGAGGTCTTCAGGAAGCGCGGTTTTTTTCCACTTGGCGCGGGTAAGCGCCTTTTCTGCCTCGCGCATGCTCTGATACACGCGGGAAAGGGCGCGCTCCGCGTCATCCATGCCTTCGCTCGTGAAATCAATGGGGGAGCGGTAATGCTTGCTGAGCAGAAAATACCGGAGCACTTCGGGAAGCCACGTTTTGAGGATATCCCGGATCGTCTTGAAGTTGCCAAGGCTCTTGGACATCTTTTCAGAGTTGATCTGCACGAAGGCGTTGTGCATCCAGTATTTGGCAAGCTGACAGTGACAGCTTGCCTCCGTCTGGGCAATTTCGTTTTCGTGGTGGGGGAAGACGAGATCCATTCCGCCGCCGTGTATGTCCAGGGGAAGGTATGGTTTGGACATGGCCGAGCACTCGATGTGCCAGCCGGGGCGCCCCTTTCCCCACGGGCTCTCCCAGTATGGTTCTCCAGGCTTGGCTGCTTTCCAGATGGCAAAGTCGAGCGGATCCCTCTTCTCTTCTCCGGGAGCGACACGTGCACCGGAAAGCATATCATTGATATCCCTGTGTGAAAGCTTGCCGTAGGCCGGGAAAGCCCTCACGCTGAAATACACGTCTCCGGAAGGAGTCGTGTAGGCCGTTCCCTGGTCAACGAGTGTCTGACAGATGCTGATAATATTCTGAATATTTTCTGTTGCCCTGGGTTCAAAGTCAGCACGCTGTATGCCGAGCGCGTCCATGTCTTCATGGAACGCTTTGATGTACGTCTCGGCGATTTCCTTCCAGTCTTTGTTTTCGGTATTGGCGCGCCGGATAATCTTGTCGTCCACGTCCGTGAAGTTGCGTACGAAGGTCACGTCAAGTCCCTTGCTGCGCAGGAAGCGGACGAGAACGTCAAAGACGAGCGCGGAGCGCGCATGCCCGATATGGCAGAGGTCATAGACGGTGACGCCGCAGACGTACATGTGAACCTTTCCCGGGCGGATAGGGATGAACTCTTCCTTGCTTCGGGACGCTGTATTGAAAATCTGCATGAAATATCCTTCGTGGATGCTGCAAGAGCGTTTTTGAGAAAAGCCGGGCTCTCTCCCGGAGAGGAGGGAGCCCCGGGTGAGGGAAAATGAGGTGCCGTGTTAGCAGGGGATTTTGTCGATACGGCGCTTGTGACGGCCGCCTTCAAAACCGGTGGTCAGAAACGCTTCGACGATGGCTTTGGCGAGCTCAACGCCTGTCATGCGCGCTCCGAGGCAGAGAATGTTGGCATCGTTATGTCTGCGGGCGAACTTTGCGTGAAGTTCCGTTGTGCAGAGCGCGGCGCGTATGCCTTTATGATGGTTGGCTGCCATGGACATGCCAATGCCTGTTCCGCAGAGCAGTATGCCCGTTCCGTTTTCTTTTTCCACAGCCTGGGCGACATCGTGGGCTATGTCGGGATAATCGCAGCTCTCCGGAGTGTAGGTGCCATGATCCGTAACAGTCAGGCCGCGCTCCTCGAGCTGACGGATAATGATATTCTTGAGATCCAGGGCTGCGTGATCACAGCCGATGTGAATATTCTGAGCCATGTTGTTCTCCGCTTCGTGTGTAAGAGTGAGAGGAAAAACTAATCCGCCTGCTGGAAACGTTCCAGAGGAAGAAGTTCCGTTCCTTCGGGAATCTGGATTTTCATCTGATTCTCGCCGAAGGGCGATGTATGATCCCGTTCCTTGACAATGACGATGCCCTTTCCTCCTTTGTTGTTGGAAAGGTCAAGCCTGTGGAGGAGGCCTGTGCCGTCGGGAGTGAAAAGAAGTTTCCAGTTTTCATCCTTCCAGACTGCGGGGCGTGCGTCCGGCCCGATGGTAAGTTCGCCGCCGGCTCCCGCGCCGAGAGTGTAAATGATGGAGTCTCCCTGCTGCGCGGCTCTGACGAATTCTTTGCCGAACACATCTGTGTAGCGGCCGTTGAGCAGAGCTTCCAGACTGAAGAGGTCAAAGGGAAGGGGCACGCCGACTTTCAGGAGAGGACTGCTGGCACCCTCATGAAAGTAGGCTTTGCGCTGCATTGGCGTATAAATGAAAAAGTGATTGTCCTTCTGGGCGATGTTCGCCACGACGGCGCCAACGCCGGCCAGCACATCAAGCCGGAGGGTCTTGTCCCCGTTGCCCCAGATAAGGGCTGTGACACGCCGCGTATCCCCTTCCTTTCCGAAGCGCATGCTCAGGGAATCCCTGAACGGGGCAGATTTGATATTGCTCTGCTGTGTAAAAGCCTGCCAGCGGTTTTGTGCGGCTGCCGGATCGGCCGGCTGAAGTGTTTTGCCCGCGCAGGAACAGAGCAGAAGGGAGAGGATGACCACAGCCAGAAGATGAATTTTTTTCATGATGGATATCTTTTTTCGGGCCAGGCCCGTTTGAGGTGCAGAAAAGAGACTCTGCGGATACCTCTGAAGTTGTCCGGATGTTCTGCTATTTCGCCTGAATGGTTTCAAGCTTTCTGCGAATTTCGTCCGCGTTGGGAGGATTCCCACGAAGTGCTTTCTTATAGCCGTTTTTCGCTTCGGATTTCATGTTTTTTGCCAGGGCGATATCGCCGTAGTGTTCCCAGATTGTGGAATCGTCCGAGGAATCGAGCTGACAGGCTTCCCTGATGAAATTCCATGCCTGATCAAGATGACCGGCACGGTAGTGCGCCCAGGCAAGGGAATCAAGGATATAGAACTGGCGGGGGGCAAGAGAGTTCGCCTTTGTGAGAAGCGTGATGGCTCTTTCAATATCCCTGTTTTCCTCAGCCAGAGTGTACCCCACATAGTTCAGAGCCTGATAATTGTCCGGTTCCTTCCTGAGAATGGACTCCATGACCTCAAGAGCTTCCTTCCTGTTGCCGTTGTCGGAATAGAGGTTCCCGAGGAGGAAGGCCATTTCTGTGGAATCCGGCCACCGGGCGACTCCTTCCCTGGCAGTCTGGATGGCTTCCTTAAGATGTCCTGACCGTGCGAGAAGCCGGGCTTCCAGACTCACAAAATCAGGAATATTGGGGTACTTTGCGATCCCCGATTTTACAGTGGCGAAAGCGTCTTCCATTCTCCCGGCCTCGGCCTGAAGCTGTGCCTTCAGGAGAAATTTGCGCTGCGCTGCCCCGCTCGTATCTTTAATGTTATCAAGCCATCTGAGAGCGGCTTTGAGATCATGACGCTGTTCGTATGTCAGATCAGCCAGGAAGAGATAAACCTCGTCAGGAGCTCCAGGCCGTGAGGAGATATCCTTCAGGATGGATTCTGCCTGGAGGTAGTGCCTGGATTCGCTGAACAGGGAGGCCGCCGTCATTTTAAAGTACGTATCATCCGGACCGTTCCTGAAATATTCCATGGCCTTTTCCGGCTGTCCCATCTTTAAGGAAAGGCTGATGAGGCGCAGGGAAATGTCTTTGCCGGAGTAGTTCATATTCAGAAGCTGCTCGTAGGCATGCCTCGCTTCTTTGTAGTTTTCGTGCTTTTCGCAGACAAAGGCGAGTTCTGAAAGGGCTTCCCCGAAATCAGGAAGTTCTTTTACAGCAAGACGCAGGTGCTTAAGGGCTTCATCGTCACGGCCAAGAGCGAGCAGGGCTTTGGCCTGGTAATATTCGACGAGTCCGGAGCGGTCCTTTTTCGGGACGGACGCGAAGGTTTTGAGGGCTTCAGCCGTGTTCTTTGCCTTGAACTGCGTGATGCCTTTCTGGATAATCACAGCGGAATTATCCGGATTCTTCACGAGAAACGCGTTGAGCGTTTCCATGGCTTCGTTACTGAAGTTGTGCTCGCTCAGGGCTTCTGTGAAGGCAAGCAGAAGGGGAACGCTGTCCGGGCAGGCTTTGCGTGCGTAGCGGAGGAAGGGGATGGCGTTGACCGATTTGCGATCCAGATACCAGAGAGCGCACTCAAGCCACAGATTTTCAGGAAGAGCGTTCTCTCCCGTTACGTTAGAAAGCTCTTCCGCGGCAGCGATGCCGGCTTCTTCGTGGCCGGTGGATACCGCCTGCAGCATGGTCAGATAGGCTGCCATTGTTCTGGCTTCAGGAGACAGTACATCTCGTTTCGGCTGGACTTCTATCCCCTGCAGCATTCTGCCAGCGGGGAAATCACCGCCGTTGTCCGCGACAGACCAGGCAAAGCTATCTGTTTTTGCCGGCGTTCCAGTACCTGCGGCGGGGGCTCCAAAACCGTGTGCCGTTCCGGCGCAGCCTGAAAACAGGACTGCCTGCAGCAGGCAGGAAGAAATTAGAAGGAGAGAGCTTTGCTTTTTCATGGTTTTATCCATGTGTCAGAGAAATCTTTGATATCGGAGGAAAGGTGTTTCTTGATTTTTTCGAGCAGACGGATTTCAAGCTGCCGGACACGTTCCCTTGTGACATTGAAGTGTTCTCCGATCTTACGGAGAGTCTCGGGGTTTTCGGTCAGGAGACGGTGATTGAGAATATATATTTCCTTTTCGTTGAGTTGCGGGAGAATGGCTTTGAGCTTTTCCCTCAGGATGTCGGAAATTTCCGAGGATGCGATACTGTCCTCGACTCCGGGACCGAGAGCGGGAAGGAAGTCCATCCGTGTTGCCGAATCTGAATCATCTCCGACAGGGACATTCAGGGAAACATCGCCTGAGGACATGCGCTGATCCATTTCCTGGATATCGCTTTTGCTGACACCGAGTCTTTTTGAGAGCATTTCGGCATCAGGATCAAAACCTTCGGCAATGAGTTTCTGACGTTCGCGGGACAGATTGAAGAAAAGCCGGCGCTGGACCTGTGTGGTGCCTATTTTGACCATCCTGAAATTATCCATAATGAATTTCAGGATGTACGCCTTGATCCAGAAGGACGCGTAATACGAGAATTTGATCCCCTTGTCGGGGTCGAATTTGTAGAGTGCGTGCATAAGGCCGACATTGCCTTCCTGCACGAGATCGAGGACGTTCTGCATCCAGCGACGCTGGAAATCAACGGCAATTTTGACCACAAGGCGCAGGTGGGAGGAAATGAGACGGAAAGCGGCTTTTTTGTCTCTCGTATCTCTGAATTTGACAGCCAGCTCGTGCTCTTCCTCGGGTTTGAGGAGGGGAAAGTGGCTTATTTCCCTGACATAGAGCTGAAAGCTGTCTCTTGTGGAAGGGAGGCGGCTGTGCGAAGGAGCTGGTAAAATATCCTCAGCAGAGTCATGGGCTTCAAGCCCTATGGGCTCTTCTCCATCCCTGTCTGTTTCTTCTACCTCAGGAGAGAGAACGTCATCAGTCTGCTCTTCGTCTCCGAGATCCTCGCTGGCTATTTCCTCTACTTCAGCGAGTTCGCTCGCAGGTTCTTCTTTTTCGGTGTCCTTCTGTACGGCGCCATCCTTGAGCTCTTCAGCTTCAGCATCACGGCTGTTGCTCTTCGTACGGCGCCTCGCGGCTGAACGTTTCCTGCGGATGCGTATAGTACTGTCAGCAGCAGTATCCGCAGGTTCCTTTTCCTCCGTTTCCTCAGAAGGAATGACGTCAGGGGTGACACATACGTTCTGGCTTATGCTCTTTGCTTCTCCAGCTTCCTGCGTGCCCGTTTGTGTGGAATCCCCGGCCTGGAGAGAATGGCGGGACTCCGGTATGAGGCTTTCAGGGGCTGCTTCTTTACTCATATTGGTGCGTGTCACGAAATATTTCCTTCCGGGGTGCCCCGGCCTGATGTCTATTATTATAAGGATGCGTTTTGCTGTTTTCTGTCCTGTGTCTTGCCCTAAGGGTTATCAAGTATGTACTGAGCGTGTCTTTGTCAAATAGGATACCATGCCGTGGGAGATGACGTTGTGCACTGACGATAGCAGCGCTGCGCCTGCAGGATGGTTGGGTTCTTGAGAAAGAGAAATAACTAAGGTATGCTGAACATCTCGAAAAATAGAAAGGAGCCCTTCCGAAAGGGGAAAGGGGCTTCAAATCAGTTTTTACATCGGGAGGTCGTGCGGGGGATGCCGGAGGGCATCTTCTGCCTAAAACATATGAAGAAGTTTCTGCTCGCTGTACTGCTGGTACTGATCGTCCTGCCCGCAGCTTACTGCTTCGCTGCCAGCAACAACGTTGTGTCCACTCTTGATAAGGCCGGACTTGAAAATGTGATTCGTTCGAACAAAGGCAAGCCGGTGATCGTCAACTTTTTTGCCACCTGGTGCCCCCCGTGCCGGGGAGAAATTCCCCTTCTTGTCAAAATGCAGGCGAAGTATGGAAACAAAGTCGCTTTTATCGGCCTCTCCGTGGACGATAGCGCCACTTCCTCCAAAGTCGGACCTTTCATGAAGAATTTTGGTGCCAACTATCCTGTGTATCTTGCCAACAGAGATCTCGTCGATCTCTTTGGAATCAGCAGTATTCCCTTTAATGTTATTTACGATCCCGATGGCAAGCTGCTGGTGACAGGGAGCGGGGCTCCTTCTGAAGACGAGTTTGATCAGATTCTGTCTCCCCTTCTGAACAAGTAAAGGGACTGATATGATGCAGAAAGGTGATGTCACGGTCCGTAAGGCCGTGGTTGATGACGTGAAGGATATTCACGCCCTTCTGATGCAGGCCGCGCTCAAGGGACAGCTTCTTCCCAGGGCCCTGACCTATCTCTATGGCCATGTGCGTAACTTTTTTGTTCTCGTGAAACCCGACGGGGAAATCGTTGGATGTGTGGCTTTGGCTCCTGTCTGGGAAGATTTGGCGGAAGTAGCTTCACTTGTTATCCGCGAAGATCAGCGAGGCAAGGGCCTGGGGCTTCTGGCTGTCCAGGCGTGTCTTGCTGACTGCCCTTCCATTGGCATTAAACGCGTGTTCGCGCTTACCTATCAGGAAGGCTTCTTCAATCATATCGGTTTCCCCACCGTTGAGAAGGATGTTCTTCCCCAGAAAATCTGGGCCGACTGTGTGCACTGCCCCAAGTACCCTGACTGTGACGAATTCGCTGTTCTTCACGTCCTTGCGGAAAATTAAATTCACTGGGGGCATGTTCCCCGGAAAGTTTTGATAAAAGGCCTCATCTTCAGATATCATTGCAGAGGATGAGGCCTTTCACTTTTTTCAGCCTGCTTCAAAACGGGCGAAATCTGAAAGTCTTACGAAGAGAGGATAACTACTATGGAAATTTCCAGGCTGAAGCCATTATACACGCGTGAAGACATCAGGAAGAGGGTAGAGCAGCTTGGGGAGCAGATAACGAAAAAGTACGGCGATGAGCCTCTTGTTGTTGTCTGTGTCCTGAAAGGTGCTTTTATCTTTTTCGCCGATTTGGTCCGGTGTATCGATAACAAAAATATGATTGTGGATTTTGTCCGGCTTTCCAGTTACGGCAATGGAACAGAGAGCAGCGGGCATGTTACCTTTTCCCGTGATGTGGAAGTCAACATCGAGGGAAAACATGTCCTGATAGTGGAGGACTGCGTGGACAGCGGCCATACGATGCATTTTCTGATGGAGCAGTTCCGCGCGAGAAATCCGAGGAGTCTGGAACTTGCCGCCCTTGTCGATAAAAAAGCCCGGCGTGTGGTCGATGTGCACGTGGATTACCCTGGTTTTGTTATGGATGATGGCTTCATAGTGGGGTATGGGCTTGATTACGCGGAGAAACTAAGAACGCTCCCTGATATCTGCATCCCAGATGAAAACTAGAAGATTTCTTTCAACAGGAATGAACGCCCCGGAGGTTCAGAGCCATGCAAGTTGTGTGTCCTAAGTGCAAGAGCCGTTTCAATCTCCCTTCCGGAACTAAACCGGGGGCGCGCTTACGCTGTTCTGTCTGTATGACAGTCTTTTCTCTGCCTTCTGAAGAAAGTTCAGACTATGCTAGGCAGCCATCTTTGAGTTCAGGAACACTTCCTCCCCTGGGAGCGTCTGACGTTCCTCAGAGTGCCCTGCCCCAGCTGGAAGAAAAGAAATCCCATCATCCATTTTTATGGTTTTTAGTTGTTGTTTTGGTTTTAGGAATAGCCGGGTATGCTGCGTGGGAGCTTTCTGGCGATTTCAGGGGGGCTGTCATTAACCTGAAAAATAAATTTGTTCCAGCCCCGACTCCGGTAAAGTCAGTGCAACAGCCTGAGGGGAGTGTCAGCAGGGATGAATCTTCTCTGAACAATCCCGGTCAGGGCATGGAGAATGCGGCCAAGCCGGCAGAGACTAATATGTCAATAAGTGGAGATGCCCAAGTTCCCACCCAGGAACAAAATTCAAATAATATTGATCTTCATTCTCTACGCCTGGAAAAAGTCCGTCAGTATTTTGTGGATAATGAGAAGGTCGGACGAATCCTGGTTATTGAAGGGCAAGTGGTTGGTCAGAAACCTTTTTTGCCATCTACTGTTCATGTTGAAGCCGTGATTATAGGGGAAGACAAAAAGCCTCTGGAAAAAAAAGAACAAAAAGTTGGAGGAAACCTTTCTCTTCTTCAGCTCCAAAAAATGGATAAAGAAGAGTTAGAGAATTCACAATATTCGGCATTGGACTCTAATGTTAAGAGACAAGAGTTCCATTTTATTGTCATTTTTTATAACCCTGTGAAGACAGTAAGTGAATTTACTATAAAAATTAGTAAATGAGATAAATTGTAGCAAATTCTGAAGATAACGTCCAGAGTTTTTTTCGCACATTTTTGGGGGCTCGCCCGTCAAGTTCTCCTCTGCCTGAAATCCGGCCATCATGGGAGGCATTCGCGCACTCACGGTCCGGATTTGTTTCTGATAACTAAAAATTCTGTCCGCTCATGAGACTTCGTCTCATGAGGATTCCGCGCCCTCGAATCATTTTCGGCGCGCAGGAGCCCGCGCCTCCAAATGCCCCGCAGGCACGGAACTATTAAAAGGCGGGCTGGGTACAGCGTCTGCATATAAAATAGCGTTCAGTCCCCCATTTATGGCCCGCGATGTACCTCAGTCCCGCGCACACCAGCATAAGCGCAGACTGGCCGTCTGGAAAATTCCCGACAACCCTCGTCCGTCTTCTGATTTCACAGTTGATCCGCTCAAGAGGGTTGTTTGTGCGGATACTGCGCTAGTGAGTCGGGGGAAAGTCGTAGTATGAGAAGGTTTCTTCGGTGCCTCCCTCCATCAGGGCCGCAACCTTCTCCAGTTTAAGCTGTTTCAGCTTGTCGGTTACCATCCTGACTTTTGGTAGTGTAAAGAATCTTTAGCACTTTTAAAAAAGGCAAATGGCTCGCCAACCGGTTAAAGTTTTGTGACCAAACAAACTTCCGATAGGAGTAAACTGTACCCATTACAATGGACAGCAAGATTTGCACACACTCCAAAAATTGGACAGTGCATGTAACGCAGATCCACATTTCTGGACAGGTGTTTTTTCTGATTCCTTTATAATGGACACCTGCATTTCGAGTAAAGTCCGGACTAGTGTGTAAATTTGCCTTTCGGGGGACAGCGGGTGATGGCCGCCTAGGCGGCCATCACCCACTGCTGCTCGTTCGCGATTTCAATCAGCGTCTTTATGACTTCCGGTGTCATGAACTCTTTAAAAGTTTTGGGACTGAAAAGAGCTCTGCCCGATTGTCTCTGATGGCTTTCTTCAATCAGGACTGCGCCCATGGTCCTTACCAGAGACTCTTCATTGGGGAATATGCCATCACGCTGGAGCGGCGCTTTAATTCCCTGTTGAGCCTCTCAATATGATTGGATGTTCTGCAGAACCGCCTGAGTCCCGCCGGAAGAGCCATCACAGTCATGGCACTCTCAAATCCTTCATCCAGGCAGAGCATGGCTGACTCTGCGATATCTTTGTAGTCAGAGAGAATCTGGTCCCGCTTTTTTCTGGCCTCTCCGATTGTTCTGCAGTTGAACATTTCTGTCAGCTCTGAGCTCAGTCCGGCCTGGTACTTCGCCGGAGCTTTCGCGGTAATGTTTCCTGCAAAGTGGAACTGACACCGCTGCCAGGGAAGAGTCGGGAATACTCTGCCGGCTGCGGCGACAATCCCTCCATGCGCATCAGAGATAATCATCCGCGGATCTGTCAGCCCCCGCTGTCTCAATCCTGACAAAAAATCGGTCCATGTCTCAGTGGATTCATTGGGATATGCTTTAAATCCAACAACTTCCCGAAGTCCTTTGCTGTTGACGGCAAAGGCTGTCATAAGCGCCCTGGCCGTCACCCGGTGGTTCTCCCGCACCTTAAAGTACGTGGCATCAACAGTGAGGAATGGGCAGGAATCCGTCAGAGGACGGTTCCTGAATTCATCCACGTAAGCATCCAGGCTTTTGCAGATCTCAGAAACAGCAGATTTCGAAAATGACGTTCCGCACAGCTCTTCCGTTATACGGGCGATCTTCCGGGTGGAAACACCTTTCAGAACCATAATTGTCATGGTCGTGAGAAGGGCCTGTTCACTGCGCGAATAGTTTTCAAAGAGCATCGTCCTGAATGGCTGATTCCGGTGTCTGAGTACTTGCAGGGGTAATCTGCCTATACGGGTCTTCAGTTCACGCGTGCGCACGCCGTTACGTCTGTCAGTGCGCTCCTCTGTGCGCTCATAGCACTTTGCCCCAAGCTGTTCTGAGTTCCCCTCAAACATACGCCCGCGTTCTGTCGAGTTGCCAGTTCCGTTGAAAGTTCCGCGCTACTGAACGGCTGAAACGTGCCGTCCGGCAAGTAGAGTCCGTCTGCCATGCGCAAAGCCTCCTTTTCCTTTGCCTGTTATGGCAGGAAGGAGGGGAAAACGCCTGAAGGTAGGGCGTTTCGTGCGCAGTTTCCAGACTCGCAGGGATTTGTCCGGCGGTCGAAGAGATGCTAGTATGGAGATACTTAAACCCTAGCTTCAGAGGCCCTTATGGCAAGACAAACCAGTTTCACCGTAGGCGTCATCAATATCACCGTCCACCCGCATTCGCCCGAAAAATACGTTTCTCTATTTCGAGATGCGTTTACAGAAAACCCGCCTCAGCCTTTTCCCTATCGAGGCAACGAACTTGTTGCAGTCAAAGTTTTATCATCTAAAGATGATAAAGATTTTAAATATATACAAGGGATTATATACAAGTTTACTCAAATACGCGACAAAGATTGGTATGATGCGCAAAAAGGGATTCCTCTTGAAAACGAAGAAGATAAACCAAATATAGACATAAAGAGGATCTTTCCAAACCTTACAGTGACATATTTTTGTTTCATTCCACAAGGACACAGATTCTTCATTATTACAAAATACAAAGATTTTAATATTTCGATATTGTATTTTGCAAAAACTTTAAAAAAACTACTCAATCGTGATTATTTAATTGAAAAATATGGAGATGTCAATGTCTCAATAGAGACTGATAAAAAATCAATTGAAGAAATATTGCAAATGGATACATTATCAAGGCTAACAATCAGAATTAGTTTGCCAAATGACGATGATGTATCTTATCTTGAACAAGAAATTGTAAATAGATTAAAAAGACAAAATAGTATAAAAATCGATGAAATTCTTGTTGCAGGAAAAGGAAAATCTATTATTCCTGATGGTATTACAAAAGGTTTTATGAATCTTGCTCTTTCAAATGGCTATATTATTGCAAAAGGTATAGAAAACGATACACATATAACCAAGAAAAGCTTAGACAATCCGATACAATATAATGATAAATATGATACAGAACATGAATCCTTATGGAATAAATTATTAGATCTTGCTCGGTCGCGTCTTCCATTTTTTAAATCTAGGCAGAAAAACGATGACGATGCAAATAAATAATGATTTTATCAATCTAATAAAAAAAATTGTAGAAGGCCCAGCTAAATCTTTTTGTATATATTGGAGAAATTATGGCGGCTTTAAAGCTTTATTGTGCTCTATATATTTTTGGATTTCTTTTCTACTTGCACTTTCAGCAACTATAATAAATTATATTTTATTCCAAGAATACTGGAAATGGTGGGATGATGTAATATCTATTATCCCTTCTGTTCTTGGTTTTTCTTTGGGAGGATATGTATTCCTTGTTGGTTTTGGTGATAAAAAACTTATGAAAATAATGCGTGAGAAGAAAACAGAAAAATCAAAATCTATATATATGAGATTAAATGCTACTTTTGTACACTTCATTTTTATCCAATTTATTTCATTATTTATCACAGTTGTTTTTAAATGTTTTCATATAGTAAATTTTTGCATCGCTTATTTTATAGGATCTATGATATTTTTCTATGCTATATTAACAATAATAACAACGGCTTTCGGAGTTTTAAATCTTGCAAAGTGGTTTGATTTGATGATTGAGCCGGGCGATAAACCGTAGATTTTTGTTGTTTACATATAAAAATTAAAAGCCCCACAAGTTTTTGGGTAGTGTAAAGAATCTTTCGCACTTTTTAAAAATGCAAATGGCTCGCCAATCGGTTAAAGTGAACTATACCCCTTGTCAAGGACATATTAATTTGCACACTCCCCAATGTTTGGGCAGGTGAGTAAAAGCGAAACCATGGAAATGGACAACAAAAATTTACTCATATGATTGGGGTCTGCCTCCCCCCCTATTCCTGCCTTGGCAGGAATAGGGGGGCTTCCTTAAGGGCTTTAGAGGAATAAATCCCCCCACGCCTGACAGCAGCATCACGTTTTGTTCTGTGATCTCTTGATCTCATTTCAGATCCTTTGACATGGTATCCTGTTCTTAAGTTACTTTTTATCAGCAGAATCAGTAGGTTCCGCTTCCCCAGGCCCGCTGGCAGTCTTCTTTATGGAAGGGACAGCAGGCGCATTCGGGATATCCAGGGGATAGCTCCCGGTGGTTACAAATTTATAGAATTCATTCGGAGTCAGTTTTGCCAGCTGCCACTGGGAACGTTTATCGTTGTAGTAGTCCATGTAGTCATCTACGATGGCTTTGATCTCAGAATACTCCGCAGCGTTTTTCAGTTTATCCTTGATATGGTCCTTCATATGGCCGAAGAAGCTTTCCTGTGGGGCGTTATCCCAGCAGCAGCCCCGGCGGGACATGGATTGCCGAAGCTGTTTGTCTCTGACGATCTCGATGAAACGGCAGCTTGTGTAATGACAGCCCTGATCAGAATGAATAATGGTTTCCGCATGAAGAGAGAGGCCGTGGTCTCTAATCAGCTGGCGGACCGTTTCCAGCACAAAATCTACTGCCAGCGAGGCGCTAAGTACATATGAAAGGATCTGCTTTGTAAAAGCATCCAGGATCGTCGACAGATACGCGAATGTTCCATTATATGGAAGATAAGTGATATCTGTCAGCAGAACCATCCTTGGGCCGTAGTCCTCAAACTGACGGTTAAGCAGATTATCCGCTACCTTGCCTGTTTTAAGCGCTTTTGCCAAAAGCCGATAAGGATTGGCTTTCCGGATCGGGCTGTTTTGGTAATCTGAGATATCCCTGGTGAAAGCCTCCGTATCTTTCATATTCTTTTCTTATGTTTACACCGATACTGTGGATACGGCATTTGCCAAGTGCTGTTATATCGAATCCATGCCGCTCCAATATTTCTTTAGGCGTGGCTCCTTTTGAGTATTCATGATAGAAAAGTTCCTTGAACTCCTTAGTAAGTGAGAGCCGCTGTCAAGCGATCGCTCAATGGACCCACTAAACGATCGTTTATTGGACCCACCTCACCAGCCCCTCGAGGGGCTGGTGAGGTGGGTATGTGATGAGCCCGCTTCTTTAACACCTGAGTCAGTTCTGACTGGCACAAAAGAGCGCAGGGGGGACCTCTTCTCGTCCTTCTGAGCAAATGGGTACCATGGTGTCGTGAAGCCCCCTCTGCGGGCTTAAAAGCCATTAAGCTCTGTTTTTAGGCCTTGAGAGCCCTTTTGATCTTATTCTCCCGTGCACGGTAGTTGTCTCCCATTATGACCACTGGCGTGCAATGATGAATCAACCTGCCCAGTGCTACCGATGCGGCAGTAGCGTCACCGAAGATCGTCTCCCAGATGGTGTTCTGTTGCTTGTCACAATAATACTTTTCTTTCATAACGAGCTGGTATTAATTGAAAAAGTATTTTTTCCTGTCTTGGTGTCAGCGGCATGAATCCTACTTCATCCAAAATGAGCAGTTTCGGCCTGTTGGCATCTTTGAATACCTGTTCAAAATTCCCTGCAATATATGCTTTTTCGAGATATTCAACGAGTTTTATTACAGAATAAAATTGAACAGATATTCCCTGCTCCAGGGCAATTTGGTCCAATGCAATACTCAAATGCGTCTTGCCGACACCAGAAGGCCCGATGAAGATGACATTTCCCCTGCCGTTACTCAATCCAGAGTTATCAGTTCTCTGATGACACCCGGATTCAGAGGAGGCGGAGGGACATATCAAAGTCCGGCGATCGTGGCCTGGAAGGGAAAATGTGCCTCCATCTGCGCCAGTTTGATGCGATTGGCATCGCCGTTGTAGTAAAGTCCGGACTAGTGTGTAAAATTGCCTTTCGGGGGACAGCGGGTGATGGCCGCTAGGCGGCCATCACCCGCTGCTGCTCGTTCGCGATTTCGATCAGCGCCTTTATGACTTCCGGTGTCATGAACTCCTTAAAAGTTTTGGGGCTGAAAAGAGCTCTGCCTGATTGTCTCTGATGGCTTTCTTCAATCAGCACTGCGCCCATGGTCCTTACCAGTGACTCTTCATTGGGGAATATGCCGATCACACTGGAGCGGCGCTTTAATTCCCTGTTGAGTCTTTCAATATGATTGGATGTCTTGCTGAACCGCCTGAGCCCCGCTGGAAGAGCCATCACAGTCATGGCACTCTCAAATCTTTCATCCAGGCAGAGCATGGCTGACTTAGCGATATCTTTGTAGTCAGCGGGAGTCTGGTCCCGCTTTTTTCTGGCCTCTCCGATTGTTCTGAAGTTGAACATTTCTGTCAGCTCTGAGCTCAGTCCGGCCTGGTACTTCGCCGGAGCTTTTGCGGTAATGTTTCTGGCAAAGAGAAACTGACACCGCTGCCAGGGCAGAGTCGGGAAAACTCTGCCGACTGCGGCGATAATTCCTTCGTGTGCGTCAGAGATAATCATCCGCGGATCTGTCAGCCCCCGCTGTCTCAGTCCTGACAGAAAGTCTGTCCATGTCTCGGTGGATTCATTGGGATATGCTTTAAATCCAACAACTTCCCGAAGTCCTTTACTGTTGACGGCAAAGGCGATCATAAGTGCCCTGGCTGTCACCGGTGGTTCTCCCGCACCTTAAAGTACGTGGTATCGACAGTGAAGAATGGATAGGAATCTGTCAGAGGACGGTTCCTAAATTTATCCACGTAAGCATCCAGGCTTTTGCAGATTTCAGAAACAGCCGATTTCGAAAATGACGTTCCGCACATCTCTTCCGTTACTCGGACAACCTTTCGGGTGGAAACACCCTCCAGAACGATGACTGCCATGGTCGTGAAAAGGGACTGTTCACTGCGCGAATAGTTTTCAAAAAGCATTGTTCTGAATGGCTGATTCCGGTGTCTGGGTACGTTCAGGGCTATCTGCCTATCCGGGGCTTCAGCTCACGCGTACGCACGCCGTTACGGCTGTCCGTGCGTTCCTCCGTGCGTTCTTAGCGCTTTGCTCCGAGCTGTTCTGAGGATTCTCCGTCGAGCATGGCATTAAGCCCCTCTTGGAGCAGAAGACGGAATTCTTCATTTTTATCCCCTGTCGTAAATACCCGTAGAATTTCATCGAACTCTAAGTTAATGATGACCGGAGCCATGGTGTTCTCCTTTCGGTTTTGGTGGTTGTTAGCGATTCCAAACATACCGAAGGCGTACCCATGATTCATTTTTTCGCCACCGGAATTTACATCAGCATATGGATTTTACTGTTCTTTCACTTGAAGAGCAAAATTTTTTCTTGAAGGGAGTATTTATATTTGATCACCTTACAATATAGTTCAGCTACGGATTATTAAACTATTATAACATGATTATGCAGGAGTGATTATGGGAACAATTTTTGTTGCAGGTTCTTATGGTGTTGGTAAAAGTACTTTGTGTAATGGTCTCTCAAAAAAATTTGCAATTCCATCTTTTTCTGCTAGCGATTTAATCAGTAATGTCAATGGTGAGCAGTACGGAGCAAACAAAGTAGTAAAAAATAAATATGCAAATCAAGATATTCTTGCCATGGAGGTTAGGAAAAAATTGAAACAGTATTCAACAATACTGTTAGCAGGTCATTTTTGTATTTTTAATAAGTTAAATTGCGTTGAAGAGTTACCAAGTAGTATTTTTGAAAAAATTTTGATGGAACGGATTCTTTTATTAGAGGCTGATCCTGAACGCATATTAAGCAATCTAACTATCAGAGATAAAAAGAAATATGAACTCAAACACATTGAGCTGTTGCTTCGTGAAGAACGACGAGTTGCTGAAGTAATTTCTGATAAATATCATTGTAATTTATATATATAAAATGGCCTTTGATGGATCCGATTTGAAAAAATGTTGCTCGTTATTAAATACTGAGGATTAAGCTGTATGAGAATTCTGTTGGATACAAATATTGTGATACATCGCGAGAATAAAATAGTTTCTAATTACAGTATTGGACACCTCTTTCGATGGATTGATCGCTTAAAATACGACAAAGTCATTCATCCATATACTATATCAGAAATACAAAAGTATCGTGACCCAGAAACCCAGGAAGCTATTTCGGTTAAGCTGGAGTCTTATGAAGTTCTCAAAACAATACACCAGCCAGATGAGATGTTTCTAACCAAAATTGGGCAATCAGAGAAAAATGAAAATGATCACATCGATAATTGTCTTCTGTATGAAGTATATCTTGATCATGTGGATATTTTTATTACAGAAGACCGTAAATTGCGCAATAAGGCAGTTTGTCTGGGGCTCGTAAATCGTGTATTTTCAATAAATAGCTTTATTAGTAAAGTAACTGAAGAAAACCCAGACCTTATTGAATATAAAGCTCTTGCAGTCGAAAAAGTGTACTTTGGAAATGTAGATGTAAATGATAGCTTTTTTGATAGTTTTCGGAAAGCATATGGTGGATTTAATCAGTGGTTTGCTCGCAAATGCGATGAAGAAGCATATATATGTCGTTCAGATAATGGGAAAATACTTGGTTTTCTGTATTTGAAAACCGAGGGTACTTCAGAGAATTATTCCGACATTGAACCTCCTTTCCTTCCTAAACGTAGATTGAAAGTAGGAACTTTCAAGGTCGAATCAACAGGTTTCCGATTGGGAGAACGATTTATTAAAATCATCTTTGACAATGCTCAGCAACGCAAAGTTGACGAGATTTATGTAACGTTATTCACCGATCGTAAAGAACTTGTTGCTTTAGAAGGATTATTGAATAGATGGGGATTTAATTTTTATGGAATGAAAAACAATAAAGAAAAAGTTTTAGTAAAACATTTACATAAAATTGATTATAATGCAACACCAAAAATAAATTATCCGAATTTCTCACATTCGTGTAATAAATTCATTCTACCTATTAAGCCCCAATACCATACGACACTTCTTCCAGATTCACAGCTCAATAGCGAGAATCGAATAGACTTTCTCGGACGTGAGCCACACCGTTATGCTCTTCAAAAAGTATATATTTCATGGGCGTGCACTAATGGAGCGAAGCCAGGTGATTTGATCCTGTTTTACAGAATGGGAGCAGATGGAGAAAACAAAAAATACAAGTCTGTGCTATCAACTATTGCTATAGTAGACGAGATTATTGAGAATATCCATAGTGAAGAACATCTTTTATCTTTATGCCAAAACAGGAGTGTGTTTACCGTTGATGAATTAAAAAATTTTTGGTCTGAACATTGTCGTAATTTAAAAATTCTAAAATTCATTTTTGTAAAAAGCTTAAATAAACGACTAACTTTGGGTTATTTGTGGGAGCACAATATCATTGTTCCTCCTGGAGGGCCGCGTCCGTTTACTGCGATAACAGATGAGCAGTTTGATATGATCGTGCATGATTCTGAAACAGAAATAAACTATGTAGAATGATGAGGATTATATTTTGAAAGCACTTCTTTTATCAATAAAACCAGAATATGTGGATAAGATATTACAAGGTACTAAGAAATTTGAGTACCGCAAACGTTTGGCAAAAGATGATGTATCTATTATTTATATTTACAGTACGTATCCTTTCATGAAGGTTGTTGCTTCTGTTCAAATAATCGGAAGGTTGTCAGCATCTCCAACAGCATTATGGGAAAAAACAAAATATGCACCTGGGATCAGTCGAGCCAAATATATAAATTATTTTCATGGATGTAAAATAGCATACGCATATGAGTTAGGAAAAGTAGAAATTTTTGAATCAGAGAAAAAACTTTCTGATTTTGGAATATATACTGCCCCACGTTCATTTGTATACATTGATATTAAATAAGTACTTTTTATATAAAAAGTACATGCGGAATATATGCAAAATATACAACCCTCCTCTTTAAACTATACCCATACCAGTGGACATAAAGATTTGCACACACTCCAAAAATTTATCGTGGCTGTTTAATCAAGACCAAAATTAACGGGGCAATAAATTATTTTCGGGATGAGGCGTCAGGTTATCTGTAAGCTAGCATAGCTCTCTCCTTTTTGTATTTTGGCCGGGTCAGGCCCGGAGCGCCATTTAATGGCGGGGACCCGCTTGCGGGGTGGCAG